>OLOR01000127.1_pt1 | contig 84307 bp, 68 predicted proteins | sample 1672521 | NCBI WGS metagenome assembly OLOR01 (sample SAMEA3136695, study PRJEB25190) | human gut metagenome | biome: human gut; feature: human-associated habitat; material: faeces | place: Austria | collected 2013
GTGAGGTCCGCGATATCACCGGCGACGAGGGCGACGTCGTTATCGTAATGAGCCGCCCTGTTTACGATAAGCTCATGCTTTCCGGGGAGATCTCATACGCTGTGGAATCTACTCAGTTCAAGCAGGGCGAACTTGAGTTCACCGTTAAGTCTATCAACGGCGTTCCTGTGATCCCGGTGCCTTCGGCTCGCATGAAGTCAGAGTATGACTTCAAGACTGACTCTGCTGGTGGATTTGCTGCGAAGAGTTCTGCTAAGGATATTAATTGGATCATCTGAACTATCACTATCCCCCATCAAAAAAACTTAAGCCTTTTAAACCGCATAACAGAGCCAATCAAAAAACAGAGCAAAAATGAAAAACGAGCGAAAAAACCCAAAAACGTGGGCAAGTGTGGGCAAAATTGTGGGCAAGGATTCACTTGCTGAAAAACAAAATAAAGAAAATCCGAGGGTGCGTAGTCCTCGGATTTATTGTTTTGCACGGAACGTATTAAGCTTTTTTGAGATAGTTTTATCGTTTGCTGTCGAAATGCGAACACAATGTGTTCGTGTTTCAGTGTCGTGTGAAATCAGGCGATAAACTGATATTGACATTTACGATATAAATATTTTTCTATTCTGTATAGACAAAACTGTAAATATGTGTTATAATATTTGTGGAGCAAGCCTCAGAAAATGCTGAAACGGAGCTTAACCATGACTGATATCGACATACTGAAGCACTCACAGGAATACATACAGAAACAATCCTAGGGACTCGACCCTCTGACGGATGAATCAGCAACGGAGAGCAATGTTTTTTGTCAGCTGAGGATACAGAACTGCCTTGCTTATGTGGAGCAGTATCTTGGAAGAAGACTTTTTTAAGTGAAAAATGAGCGCAAGTTTTCCCACCAGTGAGTGGAGACGAACTTGCAAATGTTATAAACTCATATCGTATAGACAAGCAAGACTAATAAATGATGCTGATGTTCTTTTATATGAAACTGGGTCATTTTCGGAGCAGATAAGACTTGACCAGCTATCTTTTAAAATGTATAATGGTAGATGATGACCATTCAGCGCATGTGATTGGCAATTTTACACAAATTGTCTGCTTATATGCTTGCAAAATAAGTTGAAATATGATATAATATATCATTAGAGTTTTATCGTATTTAATTGAGAATTGTAGGTGATGAGAAGTAATGCTTACATATTATTGCAGTAATTGCAAAATGCAAACAGAAGAATCTGAATGCTCTGTTTGCGGAAAAAGAACTAAATTAACGTCAAGACTTTATTGGTGCAAAACCTGTAATATCCCCACATATACTGCAAATTGCCCTATATGTGGTGCCAAGGGTAAGTATTTCACTTCTGACGCCAGACCTGTGTTTCCTGAGGAGCGTCTGCTTATTGAGTCTGTTCTTGGTGAGCCTATGAAATATCATGGCCATTCTGTATGGAATGGCACGGGCAACATATATTATGTTGATGGGAATAAGTTATCTCTGCATATTGATGAGCTGGTTAACGAAGACCCTGTACGAGTAAGAAATATGATACAGGAGCATTCTGCTGAAAACACCTGTGATTATTTCAATGAGCAGATGGAAAAGTTTATCCAGGCAAATAAGTCTCGATATGACGCCATTGTGACCGAAGCGACAGCGTTTATTAAAGAGTCAGCGAAAGATTATGATGTAACGTCAATGTTTGTCTCTTTTTCGGGCGGCAAGGACTCTACTGTGGTAAGCAGCCTGGTTACAAAAGCGCTGGGAAATCCGAGCATAATCCATCTCTTTGGCAACACGACGCTGGAGTATCCGGACACGATAGAGTACGTTGAGCGCTTTAAGAAAAATAATAGAAAGACTCCTGTTCTTGTTTCACAGAATACTCAGCAGGATTTTTTTGAGTTGTGCAAGCAGTTCGGACCTCCAAGCAGAATGCTCAGATGGTGCTGCACGATTTTTAAGACTGGTTTTATCAGCAAGAAGATAAACAGTTCTTTTAGAAACAAGACCAGAATACGCACATTCTATGGTATCAGAAGAAACGAATCGACCAGCCGAAGCAATTACGAGAGAGAGGATAACAGCCCTAAAATAACCAAGCAGAAGGTAGCTTCTCCTATAATTGACTGGATGGATTATGACATCTGGCTGTATATTCTTTCGTCCGGTATCGACTTTAACGACGCTTATAGAAAGGGATTTTCGCGCGTTGGCTGTTGGTGCTGTCCGAATAATACTAAATGGGCGCAGTTCTTGTCTGCGATTTATATGCCTGAGCAGTATGCAAAGTTTAACGCAATGCTCATGGACTTTGCAGTCAATATGGGTAAAAGCGACCCTGAGGAGTATGTCCGCAGCGGCGGCTGGAAAGCCCGTTCGGGCGGAGAGGGCATTGAACTCAGTAAAAATGTTGCGATAGATTTTAAGCCCTGCGCTACTGACGAAAAAAGCTTTAACTACGACTTGAACCGACCTATTACAGAGGAAATGTATGAGCTGTTCAAGCCTTTTGGAAGGCTTAATTTTGAGATGGGCAACAAGCGCCTTGGCGAGGTATATGTCCTGGATTATAAAACAAACGAGCCTTTGCTGAAGCTTCAGGGGCGTATCGGAGCCACTAATCTTAGAATATCAATTTTGAAAACGCCTATCGCTCATCGTACGAAGACAGTTGAGATCGAACTCAAATTCAAGTCTCAGATAACGAAATACCAGCTTTGCACAGGCTGTCATGCTTGTGAAACGATCTGCAAACACAATGCAATAACGCTGACCAAGAAGCAGGATACGGTAAGCAGTTATTCTTATAGCATTGATGACAGCAAGTGCGTCCGCTGCGGAGAGTGTATCAGCCACTTTAACGGAGGATGCTATATGCGGCGTGTGCTGCTCCCAAGAGGAAAGGACTATAAAGGCAAATGAATTCTCAGAACAAATACAAACTAAAGGGAAACGAATCCTTTAATATAAGAGAAGGCTGGCTGAACAAGGGCATGCGGGCTATACAGGATCAGCCTGATATTTTTTCTTCGGGGAATGCCGCAGACGTACTTGGCGTAGGCACAAAGATGGTAAAGGCTATTCGGTTCTGGCTGCTGGCGTCAAGTCTGGCAGTCGAACGTATCAACAGAAATGCAAGGCGCACTCTTCATTGCACGATGAACCTTGGCGATATAGTGATGGAATACGACAGGTATTTTGAGGATATTTTTACCCTTTGGATAATCCACTATAACATTGTCAAGCGCGATGATATGTGCACTGTTTGGTCGCTGTTTTTTAATAATTTTTCCGCTGATGAATTCACAAAAAGCAAAATGGTGGACAGCATGGCAGAGGAGTTCAAAAAATACTTTGAGAGCACGCGCAGTGTGTATAACTCAATAGAAGACGACTGCTTAAGCATTCTTAAGATGTATAACGTTGTTTCTTCAGAGGAAAATATCGACCCCGAAGACAATACCTCGTCGCCTTTCAGCGAACTAGGGCTTATTAAGCGCTCTGATACTGACAAAAGCAAATATCTGAAGTTAAGACCGCTTTTCGATAAGCTTGACCGCCATGTCGTTCTTTACATAATGGTGGACAATCTTGCTTCGGACAGAAACAGCGTTAGCTTTGACGCACTTATAAATGACCCGAATAATGTCGGCAAGGTGCTTAATCTTGACAGGAACTTATTGAACGAATATCTTGACCAGCTTAAACAGGACGGTTACATTACCGTTAACCGGACCGCCGGTTTGGATATGGTGTATTTCAATGACGTCCCTACACCTGCCGAAGTTCTGCGGGCTTATTATAACCAAGTTGAGAGAGAAATGTAATTATGAAATATAGTGAATTGGTTTCGTCAAATAAGAATTTTCAGTCCTCTGTTAATTTGCAGTTTGACTTGAATAAACAAAGCAAGATTGATTCATATATTCCTACCCAGCAATCTGTAAGCATTCTGAAGAAGTATCTTGACGCTATATACAAGAATAGCAGCGGCATGGAAAATTCTACTGTGCTCATCGGACCTTATGGAAGAGGAAAATCCCATCTGCTGCTTGTTATATCGGCAATTGTCGGAGGTACTTCAACAGGCGTTTCTGCTGAGTGCCTGAATGGTCTTGTAAAGCGCATATCAAAGGTGGATAAGGAAGCAGCTCTTCTTGCTGACCGTATAATCAAAAGAAATACGCCGCTTTTAACAGTTCTGATAAATAGCAACCATATTGATCTGAACCAAGCTTTCATAATTGCATTGAGAGATGCTTTGAACAGAGCGGATCTAAATGACATCTTCCCGGAAACATATTTTGAATCAGCTCTTAATGCAGTTACTATGTGGGAAAAGGAATATCCGGACACAATAAAGGTGTTCAAGAAAAAGCTTAGCCTGAAAAAAATCACTCTGCCCGATTTCAAAATGCAGCTTATGAACTGCACCCGTGAGGCATATAACATCTTTTACGAGATATATCCGCTCGTTACAAGCGGTACGCAGTTTAATCCTATGCAGAACACTGATGTCATATATCTTTATGACACTGTGGCAGAGGAAATTGCTAAAAGAGGCTACAGCGGATATTTTGTAATATTTGACGAGTTCAGCAAGTTCCTTGAAAGCACATCAATAAAACCTGATATGCAGAACATGAAGATCATTCAGGACTTCGCCGAGCTATGTGCCCGCGGTATCGGACATTTCTGCTGCGTTACTCATAAGGATATACTGGAATACTCATCAAGTGCAGGATTTAAGACGGTTGACGGAAGACTCTCTAAAGTGAGATTCGTCGCTTCAGAGGAGCAGTCTTTTGAACTTGTAGCTAATGCAATAAATCATAATAGAAGATTTACTGCATTTTATAATGCTCATGCTGATGCTCTGAAAGAGATAGGCGCAAACGCTTATCGGACGGGAGCCTTTTCGTCATTATCCGAGGAAAGCTATAATGAGATTTTGATAAAAAAATGCTTTCCTATGCACCCACTTGCTGTTTTGGCGCTTATTGATGTCAGCGAACAGGTGGGGCAGAATGAGCGTTCCCTTTTTTCGTTCCTGTCGCAATCCGGAGAGCATACATTTAATGAGTCCCTCGCTATGGAGCGAGCTGATGATTCGCTTGATTTGTTAACAGCAGATACTGTTTTTGACTATTTCTCTGACCAGTTTATGACCGCTGTATTTAACAAGAGAATATATCATAATTGGGCAAAGGCTGTGTCGGCGTTAAAGCAGGTGACTGATGAGAATCAGAGAAAGGTCATAAAGGCAATTGCGCTTATCAACATTCTCACAAACGACAGATTAGTTCCTGCTTCTAATTGTATCAAGGCATTTTTGAATATGTCTGACGATACGTTTGGCGGGGCAGTAGACGCATTGACAAATTCTCATATCATCACTTTGCTTCGTGATGGAAAATACGCTTTCCTTACCGCAAACGGTGTTGATATTCAGAAAGATGTGCGCAACAGCATTGAACAGCGCCTTGTGAAGCTTGACAGACCCTCTGCTTTACAGAGTATTTCCCCTGTTTCGCATTTTCTTCCCCGACAGTTCAACGCCGAGCGCTTCATGCTGCGTTATTTTAACACATACTACATGGAAGCGGCGGATTACCTGGCGTATACCGGAAGCTTTGCAGAACTTATGGGCGAAGCCGACGGATTAGTCGTATATATTATCAGAGATGAAAACTCTGATGTCGACGAGCTGAAAAGGCATATTGCTGATACAAATGCCGCTCCTAATATTGTCGTATGCATATCCGGGGCATGGTGTGATGATCAGCTTCTTCTTGAGTATTCTGCTGCATGCCTACTTGAAAAACGCGGGAATGCGGACAGTCATTTCATGGAAGAACTTCAGGTATATAAGAACGATAGATTTAAGTCCATCCAGGAAATGATCCAGAGCATATATTCTCCGTCAAATCCCGATACTGTTTTCTTCAGCATCGAAAGAGAATTTGAGGATATTTCTACACCAATGCAGCTTAACCGAGAGCTTTCCAGAGTGTGTGAAAGCGTGTATTACCGCACCCCGCTGATAAACAATGAGATGATAAATAAAAATCATCCGAATGCTCCTATTAAGAAAGCGAGAGCGTCGATCATTGATTATCTTTTCAAAAATAAAGAAAGCTTTGAACCCATTGAAGGGCTCGGTCCTGACGCGACAACAATGAGAGCAACTTTAGTGGTCAACAAGCTGAACGAACAGAGCGAAGCTGTTGACAATAATCTGAACGAAGCACTCAATGTTATTAGAAACTTCGTTGTTGAAGCAGAAAACAGAAATGTCAGCTTCAGCGAAATTTATGACGTACTGACTTCTGCACCCTATGGAATGCGAAGAGGTGTGATCCCGATATACATAGCTTATGTAATGCGCGGAATTTCAGAACGCATTGTATTAAGGCTGAAAGACACGGAGCAGGAGCTCGACGGCGAGATTTTTAACGCGATTGACGACAAGAAGAGAACCGCAGATTATTCGTTTGCGGTCGATTCGGGAACAGCCGAGATGAACGCATACATTGACGGTGTGATCAAGCTGTTTGGTTCAGAGGGGACAGCTGACCTCAATAAGAGAAAAATTGCTGTTTCGAGTATGCAGTCCTGGTATCGTAATCTTCCGAAGTTCGCAAGATTTTTTGAAAGAGGATACAATTTCGATTTCAACTGCACGAAAGCACTTAAGGATTTTAGAGCGCTGTTGTCCAGATATGAGATCAACTGTCATGATACCCTGTTTATAACTATTCCCAAGACGTTTGGAACGGATAATTATAACGATATTCTGAACAAACTATCAGAATATAAGGCGATTTCTGACGGCTTTATGAGTTCGCTAAAGAATTATCTTATCGAAAGCATAGAGGCAATTATAAACGAAAAATACAACTATAACGGTACTTTCGTATCTGTAATGAAGAATTGGTATGCAAAGCTTAACGACCGGACAAAGCGTAATGTATTCGATTCAGACACGAATGCACTGCTAAGTTTTGTTGCTCAGCTGAATACATACGATGAACAAGATGTTGTTTCCGACCTTGCACAGCGCATATCCACTATTCCGATAACAGAGTGGTCTGAAAGCACAGTCGAGAATTTTCTTGACAGCATAAGCCGCTCCATAGAAAAAGTTTATAGCTTTGACAGCGCAGACGACAATAACAGAGCAAACGACATTTCAGTTACACTCAGTTTTGGAGGAAAATCTTACGGAAAGACTCTTTCGGGTACGCCGATAGAGGGAATGGCGGAAACACTGCTCAATAATATTCAGGCAAATTTCGAGGATTACGGCGACGCAATAACTCCGCAGGAAAGAATTGCTGTATTGCTTGAAGCGTTAAAGCACGAAATTGATAATATGTAAAGAGGTCAATTGATATGATCTATTTGGATAATGCCGCTACTACATTTCCGAAACCGGAATGCGTTTACGCGGCGACTGACGACGCACAGCGTAATCTGGCAATAAATGCAGGCAGGGGCACCTATGCTTCTGCGCGCAAAGCCGCGGCTGTGATCGAAGAAACGCGCTCCCTGTTAGCAAAGTTTGTGAGAGCGGACAGCGCCGACGACGTGGTTTTTTCGCCTTCCTCAACTATTGCTATGAATCAAATCATCGGCGGAATAGACTGGAGCGATGTAACCAATGTCTACATTTCCCCGTTTGAGCATAACGCGGTCGTAAGACCGCTTACGCTAATGTCCAACAGGTACGGCTTCGCAATTAACTTTATCCCGTTTGACGGCGAAACGCAGCAGCTGGACGCTGAAAAAATGGCGAATATGTTTGCGATAAAGCACCCTGACGTTGTGTTTGTTAATCATGTCAGCAATGTTACCGGACTTATTCTTCCTGTTGCCGAAATAATCAGGGAAGCTAAAAAGTACAATGTTGTTTCTGTAGTAGACGCGTCCCAGTCACTGGGAATGATAGATATCAATATCAAGAATATCGGTGCGGATTTTCTTGTGTTTGCCGGGCACAAAAATTTGTATGCGCACTTTGGCGTTGGCGGATTTATTCACGGCGGCAACCGCAGTCTTGATGTTTTCCTGGCAGGAGGGACGGGCTCGGATTCGCTGAACAGTAGTATGCCGGCGTCAATTCCCGGCAAGTTTGAGCCGGCAAGCCACAATGTTATTGCTATCGCTTCATTAAACGCTTCGTTAAAGTGGCTTAACGATACAGGAATCGAAAACATTTATTCTCACAAAAAAAATATAACGGAGTATGCAGTTGAACGTCTTTCCTCTTTGAATGATGTTAAGCTGTACACACCTGCGGAGCGGGACAGCCACATTGCTGTTATTTCGCTTACGCATTCAAATTATGCTCCAAATGAACTTGCAGAGATACTGGACGCAGATTTCGGTATTGCTGTAAGAAGCGGATATCATTGCGCCCCACACGTTCATGGTCTTATTGGTACTGAAAATACTATGGGAACACTCAGAATAAGTGTGGGATTTTTTACAACTACTGATGACATCGACAAACTGTTCTCGGCGCTTAGTGAGTTATAAGGAGAAATCATTATGAATGAATTTGTCAGCTATCTCAATTCGATGAACAACGCTGGCAGCGATACCGCTGCTGCTCTCGCAGAGGCTCAGGTACTTAACGAGTATTATAGTCAGATCAAAATTGACCGTAAACTGGGGCAGTTTATTACAGACCGCATTCGCTCGGGTGAAAAAGACGTATATATTCTTACCGGACATGCCGGAGACGGCAAAACCAGCATTCTGGTGCAGGTTTTGACCAGCCTGGGAATGCTTGCGCCTAAAGAAAAGATAGAGGCGGAAAAAGAGTATGACCACAACGGCATGAAGCTGTATTGCGTAAAGGATATGAGCGAACTCAGCGGGGAAAAACAGCTCAGATACCTGACGAGGGCTTTAGAAGCCCCCAAAAATGGAATGTCTTCTATTCTGATATCTAATACCGGTCCGCTGCTGAAATGCTTTGAGGAGATCGCTGCAAATAAGGTGGAGCAGTCCGGTGGCACTTTTGATGAGAACGAAAGAATAGAGCTTCAGAATGTGATACTTGATCAGCTTGATAAAAATTCCCCTGACCATATTTCTGTTTGCGGTTACGACGTTATGATAGTCAATATTGCAAGGATAGACAATGTTGATTTTGCCGCAAAGGTGCTTGACAAGATTCTTGATGATAGAATGTGGGAAAAATGCGCTGGCTGTTCTAAGTGCGAAAACTGCCATATTTACAAAAATGTCACTGTGATGCAGAAATACAAGGACAATATTTCGACGTTCTTAACACAGTTCTATCGCTTCCTTTATGAGAACGACAAAAGAATGACCATTCGTCAGATGCTTTCTCAAATCAGCTATTCGATTACAGGAAACGAAGACTGTTCAATGATCAAGGGCAGATCTGCTGATCTGATCTATAAGTATCTTTTTCCGAATCTGTTTTTCGGGTATGTTGGCAATGAATTAAATGATAATGCTGTGCAGATCAGGGGAATTGCCCTCGCTAATGAACTTCAGCTTGATTCGATAGCATTAGATGTGGACTATGAACTGTTTGTAACAGGAAATCTACATGACCACTTTAACAGCGATATCTGCGAGATACTGAAAAAGCGGTATGACCTTTATATTAAGTCCCACACTTTCAGACGGGAAGAAGATTTTGAGCCCCAAAAGGTTGAGGTGCTTTTCCGTAAAGCAATCAGACGATTCTACATGGTTTTCAGTCAGAAAAAGGATTCAACAGGCGTTAATCCCGTTTTTGACGAATTGTTTGGAAAAGGGTTCAACAGTTACATTAAGCTGATGAGCGGTTTGTCGACACCGTTGGTAAAGATGGAGCTCGGCAGAATTATTAACCGCGCTCTGTATATCGACGCAACCGGTACGCTGACGGACGACCCGCAGGAGAGGCTTCCTATAACAGTTAAGCGCGGCGATAACGTTTATCAGAAAGTCATGATGGTAGACGGGATAATAGCAAATAACTCCATAAAAGTGGAAACAAGAAAATGCTCTTCTGTTTTTGAGGATTTTTCGGACAAGAACAGCGTTTTCCTTAAAATTGGTACTGAAGAATTTAATCTTAGCCTGCCGCTGGTGATCTATTTTGAAAATCTGGCAGACGGCGTGATTTCCACAAATGCAAACCCTGCGCTTACACACGGCTTGTCAAAGTTAAGGGCGATCCTCCGTGAGTACGGAAAACATCAGTCAGATGATACAGAGTTCAAGATAATGCTTAACAAAACAAGTTCCCCTGAATATTACACGATACAGATAAATGACGGCAAACTGATTTTCTATTGAGGTGACTGAATATGGATAAGAAAACGCATTTCCCTGAAGGCGTGCTTGAAAAAGAAATACACGAGGATAAACTGGGTATTCAGAATATCATTTTCGGCAAGAGATTAAGACCTGCACAAACTATTTATGAGTACCTGATAGAGTTCCTGATCGTTGCAAAAGCCCCGAAAGTAATTAACGACAAATCGTTTCAGGAAATGTTTCCGGTAAGCGGCTCTTTTGATAATATAATTGAATATAATCCCAAGGCATATATGGGATTAAAAAGATTTGTTTTCTTTGAGAACAGCCGCATTGACACAAAATCAACGATAGATAAGGAAGCATATAACGAGTGCCGGAATATTTTGAAAGGCAATATTGAAATAGTCAATAATATGTCGGCAGAATCTGTTCTTTTTGTGCTTCAGAATATCCTTTATGGCTTCAGCGTTGAGAATACCGGCAGATCTTGGTTTGATAAAAATCTTATGCCTGTCAGTGCAAATGTGCTTTTCCCGGAGTCGCTGGGAAGGAGAGCGCTCAGGGAACGTGTTTGTAAAGATTATCATGATGCTCCTGATGATAATGAAAAAGTTCAAAAGATCGATACCGGCTTTGATTTCAATTCTTATACCTATATGTGCAGAGGCGGTGAAATATATTATCTTCATCTTCTCCACGCATTGAACAGCGATAGAAACCGTGACAAGATCGCTTATATCGAGTCGGGAATCGACCGTATGCTGAACAGCATGACGGGCATGACCCAGATAGGCGATTTTATCAATAACACATGGGAAGAAAAGATGGGCATAAACCCACTTGACAAACCCGTATCAAAAAAACTCGGAGCAATTCCCACTGATTATGAAGATCGTGATGATCACACAGTAAGCGAGCTTGTAAATTTCCTCGATTGCAATATACAGCCCATGGAGAAAATCGAAGTGTTTACCTATGGGCTTATTCTTCAACTTCTGCGAATGATGCACCTTACTGCTGCAAAAAGCACCAACAATGGAAACGGCGCATGGATCATGGATATGAGTTCTAAATCCAGAGCGGACAGCACAGAGATAAAGAAGCTTGCGATAAGAGGCTTTGAGCTGGGTGAAGAGACGATAAAGCAGTACATTTACGCTGGTATCGACGCTTATTACAGTGACTTGCCACAGGATAAAAAGAACGATCAGTTCAAACATGCTGAAGATGACTCATATAAGGTTTTTAGAAAGCTCGGCAAGGATATAGGCATAATTATACCGCTTAAAGGCACTGGAATGAGATATACGCTGTCTGAAACCGTTATCAAGTTCCTGGTTATGGCTCTTGTTCCCGCAGGAAAGAAAGTGACCTTTGAGCAGTTCCTTGATATGATGTATGAACATTTTGGGATCGTCATTTCTCAAAAGCACTACCATGCTTCACGGGAGTGCGGGTGTTTCAAGGATTGCGCAGAAAACGCGTCGTTCCTTAATGCTAATACGGCTGATTTTGCGCAAAAGCTCAAGAACTGCGGCTTCCTGCGCGATCTTTCCGACGCAACGGCTATCGTAGAAAATCCTTATTGTAAGGAGGAAAACTGATCATGAAAATGCTGGCAAATGAGATCTATAATCAGATCAAAAATACTCTTGTAAAAGGAAAAGTCAATCTTGTAAAGCTGGAAGATTTTGATTCTCCGGAAATATATGCGAATGTCTGCAAACTGCTTACTGACCTGGGCGATGTAAAAGTGATCGCGAGGATAGACAGCACGAAATTCCAGGCGTTTGCTGAAAAGCAGAATAATGAGTGGGAGAATTCTCTTGATTATCTCAGGGACCATGGCTTTGTGGACAATGATAATCCCCTTACAATGTACCGCAACGAAGCGGTGAACGAATCCGGTACGGTATTACTGCTGCTTATGGGCGCAGACGCTGCGGTCGATAAGGGCAGCATTATGGATTTTAAGCGAATTTCCATTGACGACATCATCGCAAAGGCAAAGAAAGATTATTCAAAGTGGTTCGAGAACTTTTTGTCAACTGTCAACGCCGACAAGGACGATTGCAAAGTTATAATAAAGAATATCTTCACATCGATTTTTAAGAACACGAACGTTGATGTAATTCAGCTCAGCAGGTTCGTTGATCATATAAACGAAAGTTCAATAACTGATATTAATGATTTCTTAGATGAAGTTTTTGGAACGCTGAATATGTGGTGGAACATTCCGAGAATCGAGTCTGTCCCTGCTCTGTCCTCTTTAAAAAAGCCGAGAAAGCTTGTGGATATCATCGTTGCGGCATATGACTTTATCAACAAACCTGTTACCGATAAAAAAGCAAAACAATACGCCAATAAGCTGGATGAATATGCGGTGAAAAACGGGATCGACCCGAACGTGCAGTTCAACACATTTAACAGCTACAATGAATTTAAGGAATCGGTCGTTGCAATGGCAAAAGGCGAGCGGGTAACTACGCTTCGTCCAAGATTTCTTAAGGCGGATTTTGGTGTAATTTATGATATCCTGAAGCTCAAAGTGGCAAGGGATCCGAAACCCACAGCAGATAAAGAAGAAAACCTGACCGGGGAGCCTTTGGAGGTTTATTTCCGCATGATTGCAGGCTCCTGCAATAAATATCGCGAGAAAACAGGCGGAGATGATCTCCCGAACGATCTGTTTATTGAGGTAACGGAAATAAGGCTTTCAAACTGCCTTGCCAAGGAGGACAAAGATCAGGATAAGGAGGACAAAAATCAGGATTCCGCAAACTCAATAGAAGCACAGTATCACAATATCTGCACTTTCATGGGTGGAATGCTTGGCTTTATCAATAAGAAATTCGGAGAAAAACAGGTCTTTAGCAGCCTTGATTATATCGACAGTATCGATCCGTTTGATTTTGATAACTACCTCTCGTTCTATGATAAAATCAAAACTAACAATAAGTGGGGAGATAATTGCCAGATCTCATTTGTAGTCCACGCTTCGTCAGATTCTGACGCAAAAGAGTATAAGTTTGAGTATAAGTGGAGCTTTTCTCCTTTTGCAGGCTGGAAGAATGCATTCACACTTATTAACGCGCTTAAAAGCTCCGATTCGGACGAGGATTCTATTCCGCTTCTGATCGCGTGCAATAATATTTATGACTTTATTTCCTGCGAGAGTGAAAACGAGTTCTTTGCAAAAGTTGAGAGTATGCAGAACGAGCTGCTTTCGCAGAAACTTGAAAGCGAGATCAAGAAGGCTTTCAGCGGCGTTGACGCTTATAACAAACTCAACCTTATCTGCGAGAAACTCGGGGGTTGGTATGGAAATATACGCACCAACGGCTTGTTCAGCTATATGGATGAAATGGATAAAATTCTAGGCGTGTATTCAGATATGCTGGACAGCCTTACCAAATCATATAGCAGTCTCTCTGTAAGTGCAAAGGACAGCATACGTTGTTTCCTTGGTCTGTTCACTATCGTCGGAAACAAGCAATTCATACAGGATGGCTATTCTGACCAGGTCATAGTTCCTGCATATCACCCTGCAATGCTTGAAAAGATCAGCACACAAAGCCACTATTACATTTACAGCTTCGTCGAGCTTATGAACAAACTTAAGGAAAACAAGTCTGTGAAGTTCAAAAACGAAATTTCTTCGATATGCGAGCTCGGAGCTGTTATTCAGGGTGTTGACGTTATTCCTGCGGCAGCCAATTCACTGCTTACCTGTCGTAATGTCTGGGGATATTATGCCGTATACTGCCCTGAGGACTGCAACGGCGACTATGCCGGAATGGCAGAGATGGTAGACAGCGAGGTCGATCCGGACGAAGACAGCAAAGAAGATACCGCACCGCAGATCAGGGTAATAAAGAGAAACATTATGGATTATATCCATACGTTCCCATCAAGAATGGACGGGCTGAATGTTTCGTTTGTTGCCCCTGAGGAAATACAGTATGTGGTAGAGGGAATAGAAGCTGTCGCCAGTGAAATCGAAAAACACCTTAAAGATAAGGATATCTTTGCTGCCCTTAACGTTAAGATCATCTGCTTCAGTGGCAGCAAAAATGTAAACGGATATCTCAGATACTGGCTTGATAATTATCTTGCGCAGGAGCGCTGCGTCAGAATAAATATCATGTTAAAGTATGTTTCGCCAAGTAATGCAAAGGAAGTTGCGAACGTGCTGAAAAATCAGGACATCTGCTTTATCTATAATATTCTTGATGACGACGGTGTTGATTTCAATAACTATTGTCTCAATGAGCGAGACGAAGACGAGTATAGAACTTCCTATCCGTTCCCCATGACGTTTATACCCGATACTGTTCCGTCTACGCATTCTACCAAGCGTAAGGTCAACATCTCACAGGTGCAGTTTAACGTTTCCAATAAGTATACGCAGTTTGCCCACAAGGTTGTCAGACCTGACAATGTTGAGGGTACGTATAGGGCAATGCAGTGGCTTTCGCTTAAGAAAGAAAAGGAAGATGTGCTTAATGCCGCGCACGATAACTGCCGCTGGGTAGTCTGCGAGGATAAGGCGATAGACCGCGACCTCCTCCAGAATCATTCTGCTAAAATCATCGGATTTACCACCGGCGAGGGCTGCTTCGGCGAGTATAATGTCACTATTTCCGCAAAGGAAGATGTGCTTAAGGATATAAAGCTACTGCTTAAAAACAGATTGCAGACAGTGTTCAGCAACTGGGGAGCGGAAAGAGCAGAGAAAGCGGCTGAAAATTGCATAGCGCTCACCAGGGATTTTGACGGCAGCCGTCTGCTTAAGGCTCTGAATCAGAGAGATTATGAGATACATAATTTCCTTGCCTATGCGCTAACCGTTAGGTCGCTGGGCATAGGCGGCGATAATAACGGGGAATATGTAGCGCGAAGCCTTCTGAATATGGATTCCTATCAGCATTGGTTCGCAGATGAAGTGAACAGACCCGACTTTTTGCTTTTGGAGATCCTTAATGATGATACGATCAAGGATAATACCAAGCCGCTGAAGCTTCATGCCAGGGTCATTGAATGCAAGATGGGCACTAATGTTGATACCTTTGTCGAAAAGGCATTCAGGCAGGTCGAGGCGGGACTTTCAAGTCTTATGGAGCGTTGGGACCCCAATTCTGAAAGCGTAAATCGCAGGTATTGGTTCACGCAGCTTTACAGGGCTCTTGCTTTCTCAAAATTAATGGTAGAGGACGGCGGAGCGGTCGATTATAATACTATCAACTCCAAAATTTTTGGCATACTGAATGGTAACTTTGAGATAGAGTGGTCCGGGGAAATATATGCGTATGGTATAACCGAGAACACAAATGATGTAGATATTTCGACCATGGAATCAGACTATCTGGCTAACGGGATCGTACTTAACCACGCAGGACAGCTTTATATCCAGAAAATGCTTCTGCCCAGCGAAATGCAGAATGAAGTGCTCACATACAACACAATACCGGAGTATACGGATATTGAGCAGTATGATGAAGAAACCGATACCCTTGATGATGAAACAGAATCAGAGGAAGCTGAACATGAACAGGCAGAACCTCAGCCGGAAAATGAACTGGTTATGGCGGGCGGTGTAAGTACAGCGCCTCAGGCAGAGCCTGCTCATTTTGCAGGAAGCGATTTCAGTGATAATATCGAAACGTCTGCTGTTGAACCTGATGAGCAGTCCGAAGCTTCCGCTGAGCCGATCAGCGAAGAACCTGCCGCACCTGACATAACAGCGAGCGTGCAGACTGAGGCAAACGCTGTGCACAAGCCGCTTTCCGAGGTCAGAGTCCTTCTGGGAAAGGATAACAGCGGCAGGGAGTATTATTGGGAATACGGCAACAAGCAGCTCAATAATCGTCACCTCCTTATCAACGGAAACTCCGGATTTGGCAAGACATATTGCATTCAGGGACTGCTTATGGACCTTTCGAGGCAGGGCGTGCCGTCGATAATCTTTGATTATACAGGCGGCTTTATGCCCTCAAAGCTGGAGCCTCTGTTCAAAGATGCGCTTGGCGATAAAATTATTCAGCGCATTGTAAAAATCAGCAAAATACCGATAAATCCGTTTATCCGTGGGAATATCGTGATCGACGAAGGGATTTCCGTCCCCGAGGGGAATAACGATGTTGCCAATAGAATAAAATCGGCATTAAACAATGTCTACAGATTCGGTGATCAGCAGCAGTCTGCGATTTATCAGGCTGTCTTGGACGGCATGAAGACCTACGGGGAGAATATGTCGTTTGTTCATCTGCGTGACATCCTTTCTGATATGGACAGCAAATATGCGGATTCCGTCGTTAATAAAATCACCCCCTTTATTGACATGGAGCCTTTTGCAACGGGCGAGAACTTTAACTGGGACGATATCCGCTCATCAGATGGAAATGTGTTCATATTCCAGATGGCCGGGTATCAGAGAGAGGACCAGCTTCTTTTAACAGAGCTGCTTTTAAGAGATATGTGGAGCTTTGCACAGAACCGCGGAGATAAGAACAAACCGTTTGTTGTGGTGCTGGACGAGGCTCAGAACCTTAGGCATGACGCTGAATCACCAAGCGGAAAGATACTTACCGAGGGCAGAAAGTTCGGCGTGTCAGGGTGGTATGCCACACAGTTTATGGGCGGTCAGCTTGATAAAGATGAGATCCAGTGCTTGCAGCAGGCGGCTCAGAAGCTCTATTTCTGCCCGCCTGACAACGGAGTAATGGACACAGCAAAGAGCATCGACATCACTGCACAGGGCTCGAAGGACTGGGCTGAGAGGCTCAAGAAGCTTAAGCTCGGCGAGTGCGTGACTTGCGGCAGTATGATGATAAACAACAATTTCACAAAGTATGTTCCGCGTCAGATCAAGGTCGCAAGTCTGGAGGAGAGATTGAAGAATGGATAACAGCATTGCTCCAAAGTATTCGTGGGACGATATTGAATTCCACAAGACCTTTCAGCCGCAGGACACTTATCTCACCAAGATACTTGAACTTGCCGCTGAGGGGTACTCCGGTACAAAAGAAGAGATAAGCGCGCTTACTGGTATTCCTACCGGAAAAACAAGCGGAAAGGTTATCCCGCATATACGCTATGCGGGATTTATGGGGCTGATAGATCATGAGAAAGATGGCGGCAGGTTCTCTCTTTCCCTTTCACGTCTGGGAGAAGTTGTTTTTCGTGAGGATAAGTACCTCTACGAAAATGTAACGAAGCGGATATGCCATTTCAATATCTGCGATAAGGAAGATGGCGCTCCGATATGGGCGTTCATTTATAATCAGCTTCCGAATAAGCTTGACGAAGATATCGGCAATGCTTTCATAGCTTCAAAAGCCAGTGAATACTTCGGCAGAGCTGTAGAATTTACGGTCGTAAAAAAGGCGTACACCGAGGGCTTTTGGAAGAACGTAAGACTGATGGAATGGGAAGACAGTCTGCATATCAACAGCCAGTATTACTCCAACGACTGCAAATATGTTTATGCTTTCGCCCTCCTGAAAGCGTGGGAAAGATATCTTTCAGAGGAGCGCGAGATATCAGTGACACAGCTTACAGATGTGTTGAGGTGGAATCGCCGCTTCGGCTTTGATGAAACCGAAACCATGAACGCACTTGATGAATTAGCAGCGGACGGGATAATCTCGCTCAATAAACAGCTGCCCCCCTGCACTATTATACGAATGGAAGAATCGGAGAATGTTCTCGGCAGCTTGTATGATACCTTGATTTAGGAGGTTTCGATATGCGCATTGGTGACATTGTAGAGTTTGACAAAAAGCGATATTTCGGCGGAGCAGTTCAGGCAAACTGGTTTTATGAGGAAGACAAGGCTATGGCAATCGCACAAAGCTATGTCTTTCACGGTCCTAAGTATCATGGAGTAGAAGAATCTGAGGCGCAGGACAGGCGTTACAAACTTTATGATACGGCTTCTTATGCGAAAAAGCTGATAACTATGGTCGACGATCCCGACAGGAACAATTTCTGCATGACGATCGCAGGCTACGGTACTGGTAAGTCACATCTGGCGGTAACTCTTGCTGCACTTTTTTCGGGACACAACACTGAGTTAAGGAATGCAGCCTTAGAGCGCATAGCTGTTGTCGATAAAGAGATAGCAGAGGATATATCCAGGCACTTAGATAAAAACCTTGTCCTCGTGCTGAACGGAATGCAGAATTTCAATCTTGACCATGAGATACTGTCGGTCACCCGCAAGGCGCTCAGTCAGCACGGCGTTGACGACAGTGTACTGCAGGAGCTTACCAAGCAGTTTGACAAGGCAAAACATTTCGTAGCAAGCACATTTGAATCTTTTCATGAGATATACGAAAAAGCATTTGCCGGTGTTGCGGGCGCTGAGGTCGACGCTGAATACATTGTAAACAGCCTTGAATCAAACAGCAGCGTTTTCGACGCAGTAAACGAGGTGTATAAGCAGGTCAACGGCGACTATATGCACTGGGAACATGGCATTTCTGCCGGTGATATTCTCGAACTGCTGAATAAAAAACTATGCGTTCAGCAGAAAAAGTTCAAGCGTATCATTATATTGTTTGATGAGTTCGGAAGATATATTGAGTACGCTGCGTCAAATCCTATGATCGCGGGAGATTCGGCACTCCAGCAGATTTTTGAGGCTGTTCAGAACGCCGACGGGAATATACTATTTGACGGGTTTATCCAATCCGACCTGAACAGCTATCTGAACCGCGTTGGCAAATCCTCCAGCATTGTACGATATGTGGGAAGATATGAGCAGAGCGAAAAGTATTACATCTCCTCAAACTTCGAGACTATTCTTGCGAATCTGATAACCAAGACCGATGAGGGAAAGTTCGCCGCGCTTGTCGAAAACAATATTGACGTTGTGTATTCTGAGTATCATAACCGTGTTCACGAGTCTCTGCTCCGATGGGATAAGAGGGCAAAGAACAAGTCTGTATGGTACAACGATTCTCTGTACAAGTCAGTTGTTGCAAAGGGATGTTATCCGCTGCACCCTTTTGCTGTGTGGTTTCTTTCCAACACGTCGCAGTGGATGCAGCAGCGCTCCACGATCGCATTTGCTGAGCAGATGTTTGAAGCAGTAAAGGATAAAGAAATTTCGTCAAAATGGCTTGAATACATCTATGCGGTCGATATTATCGACTCAGATCTGTATGCGGAAATGCTTAATTCGGAGGAGCAGGGCTTAGTAAACAGCCAGTACTGTATGCTTTATCGCGGCGTTATTACCAAGCTCGGCGATAAACTCAGCGATGATGAGAATACAGTCCTCAGAGCTATCCTGATAATTGATCTGTGTAAGTTTTCCCTGATCGATAAACAGGACAGCATAAACGCTATCAAAATGTGCTCTGGATTGAACGAAGAAAAAATCCTCGACGCGCTGAAAGGACTGGAGAATGAGCATGGTGTGATTTCTCTTGATCCGAATACCAACCGCTATGACATTCTTGCGGAAGCCAGCGGAAGAAACGACTTCCAGCGTGAATTTTTAATAAAAAGAATGAATGTCAAGGACTATGACGGCATCGCTGAGTGTGACGAGGAACTGGAGACAGATTTTCAGCTGAACATTCCCGAGGAAACTCCGTTTGCTTCCGAGCACCGAATAAATTCCTCGGAATGGCATTTTGAAAAGCGTCTGATACATGCAAGAGACTTTACGGCAAACTATTGCCAGAGACTGCTTGCATATTTCGCCGGCGCAGTAGACGGTGAGCAGGCACGCGGGCGGCTTGTGTACTTGTATTGCGGGAAGAATTATTCGACCGATATCGTTGTGGCAAGTAAGCTCTATGCAGAGTATGGGCTTAACAAATACCCCCTGCTTGTTTGCGTATTAGCTGATGAAAAAGAGGATATGCTTAGGCTGTTGAAAGAAAGAAAAGCATTGTCAATTTTTTCACCCGCTGAGCGGGCGAGATTCTTAAGATTTATACAAGCAAAGCAGAATGCGGTCAATCGTAATATTCAAAAGCTGTTTCTTGATATGGCATCTTGCCGTCAGTTCGTAACCGCTTATGGAGTAGAGACTTCTCAGGAACGCGTCAGAGCGCTTTGTTCAAAGAAGTTCAATGAGCTCTATACAAAGGCGATTCCGTTTGCGTTTGACGGATTTGAGCGCAAGGTAACGCCGCAGGCCAAAAAGAATTATATTGAGCTCTGCTCCAGAATGTATGATAATTCAATGATGAGTCAGCAGATGTTCCAGTCCTTTGCTCCTCCTCTAAAAAGCCGCATTCAGGCTGTTCTGTCTACGGCAAATCACCAGACTTCCTGGCAGGTGCTTGATTCCAGGTATAAGCTTTGCGAGCCCCAGAACACGGCAGTAAAACGGGTTTATAATGATATCCTTGGCCTGCTTGTACCTGACGAAGCCGTTGGCGTCGGTCAGGCTTTCAGCAAATTTCTTTATCCGCCTTACGGATTGAATAAGTATTCGCTTACCCTGATGATTTTGTATGTCATCTGTAAGTTCAATGGTAAGATCCAGATCCTGCAGGGGAACGTTGTCGTTAAGCGCGAGGAGTTCAGCACATCTGTTATTCAGAACGATAAGAGAATGTATGAAAACCTTGTTAAGCTGAAACTGTGTTTAAGCAGCAAAACTCATGACGACATAATTGAAGAATTGCTTCAGAACATTGCCGATAATGTTTACGTTGAGAAATGCGGTAGTTTCCAGAAAGCGCTTGATGGAATAAAGAGCGAACTTGACGGAGCGAGTGAGTTCGACGCCAAAATCGCCACCGCAAACAAAACGCTTAAATACGGCAAGCATTTGTTTGACCAGATCTACACCGATAAACTTGTACCGGTTGAAAAAGCATTTGAAGAATGCAAAACGCAATTCAACCTGAAAAAACTTGTTGCCCGCGTGTTTAGTAAGATCCAGAGAGTTGCTCCTAATTCAAAGATAGAGGAGTGCTCTGATTATGAATACAGCGAGGAATATTGTGCGAGGGTCAACAAGCTGCTAAGCGATGCCGAAGCGCTTCTGAATAAGAATTTCATCGCATTTATCAAAAAGATGAAGTGTGCTGCTAACGAGGTGTCACAGTTCAAATCGGACTATTCCAAGGTGTCCAAGGTCCTTGTGCGGATAAACCGGCCAGACTATGCGCATCTGCTCGACGAGCGGGTAGCTGAAGTGATTTCTGAAGCCAATATGCAGGCAAAATACGGTCAAACCTTTGTTGAGATAGACAGGGATATTTCCGTCATGGGAAACAGCGCCACCATCACTTATCCAATGTGCATGGAGCAGGGCAAAAAGTACGACTCATGGCTTGATTTCTTTTCGGGCGTCACTGATCTCGACAAGAACGTTAAGGACGATTATATAGCCAAGCTGCAAAGCGCAAAGGATAGTCTGAAGAAAAGAGCGGACTCTTTGATTGATACCGCAAATGCGTTCGTTTCTAGGTGTAAAGAGGACGTCGGACACGATGTCGTTCTGAGCGAGTTGGCAGATGAAGCAAGGCATATCCTTGCGTTTGATTTACCCGGCAGTATTTCTGAACCGGTGCAGGCAATAGCGGACACGATTTCAAGTTTTAAGAGCAGGTCAAACGAGATAGATTCTGTCGAAGACTTTATTTCTGAGTTCAGCGGAACCATATGCGAAGCGGAGTCCATCAAGGTAGCTTCTAAGATAAAGGCGCAGAATGAGGAAAAGAGGAGAACATGGATAGATACCAATATCACTCGGGTTTTCCCCTCGATAAAGACATTTAGCGCGTCTCAGTGCACCAGTTGTCAGAGAAACATTTCAGAGATACCGGATTATTTGCAGTCTGAGGATCTTGAAATGATCGAAAACGAAAGGGAAGCTTTGCAGTCAAGGTTAAAGGAACTGAAAATCATGGGTGTTGTCGAATTGTATTCTGCGCTGTCCGAAGAAGAAAAGACGGAATGCTTGAAGCGGCTTACCATGCTATGTTAGCAAAAATGGCATTATTGTGGTGCCTAAAACTCGTAAAAAGGTAACGTGGTACTCCCGCGCAGCTAAATTAGATATGAAAGAAAGAGCAGCGAATTTATCTCGCTGCTCTTTTGCCTATGAAAAATACCTCTCCCGATAAACCTCAAAGAACTTCAGTTCCAGCGCGATCTCTCCGGCGTCGGACTTGTCGTCACGTTTAGCCGCACGGAGAGCCTCTTTCAGTTCCTTGATATGCTCGTCAACTGCGGACTTTATTGCCTCGTCGGTCTTGTCGAACAGCTCCTCTTTTTCGGGGCAGAAGTTCATTCCGTAGATCTGCGACACAAGCTGCGTAACGCACTGCGCCAGCGTAGCCGTCCCGGAAAGCTCGCTCTGACCCAGCAGGCTGACGTATTCCTTGCTGAAATTCTTCTGGAACTCACCGCAGACCAGCTCCGAGCCGCCGAAAGTATAGTGCAGGATCGGGTAACTCATGTCGCTGAAAAAATCGTCCACCGCGTTGCGGATAACCCGGTCGACATTGCCGATTTTCGAGGATTTCAGCTCCTTTTTGACTGCCGGAATTGAACGCTTGCTTTCACGCTCGTTGTAGTAATCAAGGTAGAACGCCGAAATATAGCAGACCGCCAGCGCCTTGACCATTTTCTTGAACTGTGCGCTGTTTATCAGCAGCGAAAGTCCGACCGTTTCGCTGTCGGACAGTTCGGAGATTTTGTTGACGTCACTCTGGGAGAGTTTTACGGACGATGTATCTGCCTGTAAAGATTTCTTTACGTTAGTCCTTCCACAGATATAGTCGGTGGAAACTCCGTAGAAGTCTGCCATCTTGTTGAGAACATTGAGGTCAGGAACGGACTTTCCCATCTCGTATGCGCTCAATGTGGCTCTGGAAACGCCGAAAACCTCCGCAGCGTCCTCGGAACGAATTCCTTTTTCGGCGCGGAGTTCCTTTAATCTTTCTGAAAAAGAAGAAATCATGTTGTTCTCCATTGATTATGCTCCTTTGTGTCTTGTCAAGAAAATAAAACGCTAAATTAAAAAAAGAACGATTTTCATAATTTTATGTCAAAAAATCTTGACAAAGCTGAAATCCTGTGATATAATTGTTTTGTCAGAAGAATTATACCGGTTTGCATTTGAATGGAGCATAGGCTAGTTGTATTTAATCAATCATACCATAATCGCAAGGTTGTGGTATAATCGTCCGATACGCACGGAGCAAATCTTTGATTTGCGCATGTGCGAGGACTTTTGATATATAATAAACGCTTGCGTTTATTATACCATATTGATCTGAAAAATGCAAGCGCCGGAAAATTCTAGTCCCAAAAACTTTGCAGTAAATTGCAGTTCGCAGGGATATATCATGGACTTACGGAAAAGCACGGGAAACGCCGTGCAGGTCCAGCGTTTGTTCGTGCGGTTCCGCCAAAGGCGGAATTGACGGCTATGCCGTCAAAGGCTGAACAGATGGAGCGAAGCGACCACATTATTGAAAGGAGCACCCAAAATGTCAGAAAACATCACCACCAACGAAACCACAGCAACCGAGCCGAAGTCCCTGCCGCACATGGAGAACATCACGAAAGCCGCGGAGCTTTTCGGGCTTACGCGGTACGCCGTGCGGGTCCTCGCGGAGGAGGGGAAAATAAAGGCGGTACGTATCGGCGGCAGAATATTCGTGAACGTGGACAGCATGAGCGAGTTCTTCGCGGCTTGCACGCTGGCTCACGAAGAGGGCAAGCCCGTAGTTCCCGCAGAGCCTGCCGAAAGACCGTCGTTCGCACGTCCCGCTAAGGGAATAAGGAGGATAGGATAAGCGTGGAGAAAAGATTTTTCTGGCTGAAGCTCCGGGAAACTTTCTTCAACGAAACCTACATAAAGGCAATGCGCACGTTCAAAAACGGCGACAGCCTGGTGCTGACCTACCTCGAAATGGCGCTCTACTCGCTCAAATCCAACGGCGTTATCGAGCGCGGGGAACTCACGCCGTCGCTTGCGGACGAAATTTCAATTGCGATAAACGAGCCAGTCCCCCGCGTGAAAAAGACCCTCGAAATGCTCACGAAAGCCCGCGTTGCGGAGCTTGACGGCGACAGGCTCTACCTCACCGAGATGATGAAGCTGATGGGGTCGGAATCCACCAGCGCCGAGCGAATGCGCAAACTGCGTTCCAAGAAAAGTGACGAAACTGGTGTCACACCTGCGTCACAGTGTGACAGTGCAGTGACGTCACCAGTGACAAAAAGCGTGACGACAGAGATAGAGTTAGAGAAAGAGATAGAGAAAGAGTCAGATACAGACTCAGACGCCCCCTTACCCCCGGCGGGGGAAACGCGCGGCTGTGACGAGGTAGTCAGCCAGTTCAATTCGATATGCGTTTCGCTGAATAAGGTCGGCGGAATGACCGAGCCGCGCAGGAAGGCGGTGCAGTCCGCATTGCAGGCGGTAGGGCAGGAGAAATTAACGGAGCTGTTCCGCAAAGCGGAAGCGTCCGATTTCCTGACGAAGCGTAATTCCACCGGCTGGAAAGCGGGATTCGACTGGCTTATGAAGCCCGAGAATTACACCAAGGTGCTGGAGGGGAACTACGACAACCGGAACAGCGCGCAGGCGGCACAGACCGATTACACTAACGGCGGATTACACCCGAATATTCTGGAGATGTCCGGCGATGTAGACCCGGAGGATTACCCGTTCTGAAAGGAGAAATTATGAGCAGTAAAGATTACAATGCCCCGTTATGGGATACAGCAGAAGAACTTAACCGCGACGAGTGTTTCAACGACCTCGCCTACCGCAACATGACTTTCGACAGGGACGACCGTCCCGAGCACCTCCTGTCGAAAGCGGCGCGGGCGTATGCGGAGAACTTCCAGCCTGCGCTGGAGCAGCACGGAATCATGTTCACCGGGAATGTCGGCACGGGAAAGACGTTCTACGCCTGCTGCATTGCTAATGCTGTGATAGACCGCGGCTGTACCGCGTGGGTGACAACGCTCCAGCCGCTTGTAAGGGCGCTTTGCAGCTATGAATCTGCGGAGAAGATACTCGCTAAAATACGCAAAATTGACCTGTTGGTGCTGGACGACCTGGGCTCCACGGCGCTGAACGATTTTACCACCGACAAGCTTTTCGAGATAGTGGACGAGCGCTACCGCAGCGGCAAGCCGCTTATCGTCACGACTAACCTCAACCCTGACGAGGCGTGGAAGTCCAGCATCGGCATGCGAAGAATTTTCGACCGCCTCCGGGAGCGCTGCCGCCATGTCGTCATGGACGGGGAATCGCGTAGGAGAGCGTGCTGAAAGATTGCGACATCATGTCCACGTCGAAGCTTGGTTGCGCGGCTGTCCACGGGAAACGCTGCGCTTATTCCCTCGCGCTTTGGCTTCTACTATGCAGCGTCAGCGTTTTCCGCGAAGCGGATATTGCGGCTGCACATTGTTTTATGAAAGGATGAAAATATGATTGCTGAAAAAGAAAAAGAATCGAGTTTCGGATTGGCTGACCTCTCGCCGCTGGGCAGAAAGGCAGTGTACCGAATGTCAGATCTCGACCCGACGGTTTTACAGTGCATTAACATGAGCGGGCTTTACCGTACTATCTGGAATGAAATTGGCGAGTATGCCACCGACCGCAGAATGAAAACCGTGCTCGCTCTGGAACGCCGTACAGAATTCAGCGCCGACACATTAGAGCGCGAAAAGCAGCTTGCGGAAATCTACCTTGTCGGTCAGAGAGCCGCGGACGAGGCGCTGGAATCCTGCGTTAAGTGGCTCGCGCTTGAATGCCGGGAGCGCTCCACGATTGCCGAGCTTGCGGGGATTTCGCTTGACATGATGACCGGGAAACATAAACATTGAGACATCATGTCCCATTGTTTGAAGAGTTATTTTCAGCAATTCCCCATTTGGCAGGAATAGCGTGGTTCACCACGCTACCTATCGCCGCACCGCCAAAGGCGGCGCATTTGATTAAGTGATATATCTTGTGGTGAAATTGTTCACCACCGCTTATAAACGTATTTTTGATCAATAAATAAAAACAATGCGACATCATGTCCCATTGTTGAAAGGAGAAACCCATGCCCAGCAAACGCAAACGCGGAAACGCGTACGAACTCCGCGCGTCCTGCGGCTTCAACGCCAAGGGGAAGCGCATAATGAAGACCCGCACCTGGAAGCCGCCCTACGGCATGACGGAAGCGCAGGCGGAAAAGGAAGCGACCCGTCAGGCGTTCCTGTTCGAGGAGGAAATACGCCGCGGGGAGGTGCTAGACCAGTCAACAAAGATGGAGGATTTCCTTGTGAAGTGGCTGCATAATTACGCGGAAAAGCAGCTCCGCGCGACCACGCTGACGGGCTACAAATCCATGCTCCCGCGCATTAATGCGGCGTTCGGGAAGATGAAACTCGCGGACATACGCCCGACCCACCTGCTGGCGTTCTACGATAATCTGTCGGACGCCGGGGTGCGCGGGGACGAGTATTTCACCGCCACCGAGTTAGTCGGGGAGCTGGCGGCGGAGCGCTTCGCAACGCGGAAAGCGTTCTTCACCGCCGCAGGGATTTCCAAGCGGACGTCGCAGAGTATGTTCGCGGGCGGGAAAGTCACCGGGGATACCGCAGAGCGGGTCTGTGCGGTACTCTGCGCGGATTTCGACGAGCTGTTCACCGCCGACGAGGGCGGGACGCTCTCTGCGAATACGATACGGCATTACCACCGCCTGCTGTCCGTGATTTTCAGCACTGCGGTCAGCTGGCAGGTGATTTACTCGAACCCCTGCGAGCGCGTGAAGCCCCCGAAAATGCGCCGCAAGGAAAGCCGCTATCTCGACGAGGACGGCGTTTCGGAGGTAATCGCGGCGCTTGCCGACGAGCCGTACGACTACTCGGTGATGGTGCGCATGCTGATTTACTCGGGGTTACGCCGCGGGGAACTGCTCGGTCTGGAGTGGAGCGACCTGAACGTGCAGACCGGGTGCATTTCCGTGGAGCGGAGCCTGCTGTATTCCCCGGAGCGCGGCGTGTTCGTGGACGACACGAAAACGGATGGCTCGCACAGGATACTGCGCCTGCCGAAGTCCGCGCTGGATTTGCTGGAGGAGTACCGCGCGTGGCAGGAGGGGCGTAAGGCGGAGTTAGGTTCGCTCTGGCAGGAAAGCGACCGCATATTCACGGCATGGGACGGCGGAATGCTCAATCCGGAGGCGCTGTCGAAGTGGTTCCATAAGTTCATCGTGCGCAAGGGGCTTCCGGACGTGAGTATTCACGGGCTGCGGCATACGAATGCGACGCTGCTTATCGCTGGGGGAGTTCCGCTGAAAACCGTGTCTAGCAGGCTGGGGCATTCCAGTATCTCCACTACCGGCAATATTTATGCGCACGCGATTCGCTCGGCGGATGAGGCTGCGGCGGATACGCTGGAAGGTATTCTTGGGCGGGGTGCCGCCGCTGGCGATACGGCTGAATGAGCCTGTGCGGTAAAAGTTTTCGCAAGAAGGTCGCGGAGATTTCCCGGGAAGGGAGAGGACGAGGAATAGGGAAGTCCTCCAATAATGGGACATGATGTCTCATTGTTGCTAGAAACATTATGCGCAATGAATATTAATGGAGGTCGAGAATGCTTAAGGAAAATTTTGAAATTAGTACGAAATCTGCATAAGTTCAAAATAAACAGGAAAAACCGGCACAAGTGAGCGTCTGTGCCGGTTTGTGGTTACGATTTAGAATGGGCCATTACCGTCATTTATAACTATACATTCAACTCTTTTCTTAAATATAGAATAACTTATCACTTGAAGTTTCGTACCCGGTGCAAACAGCATTTCCCTTTCCTGCATGTCTGAAATCAGGTCAACGAATACGCAGGGGGTTCCTTGGGGAACATAAATAGTAAACAGGTAACGTTCTGACAAGTTGGCATAAGGTTGTTCTTTTACCGCTTCCGGACAAAGAGTTGTACTCATATATCCGTTGTCAACTAAACAAGTGCCTTTGCGCATATGACTTGAACCGCCATTTTTAAGCATCGCTTTGATAAGCGTCCGGGGAATATAGCGATATACGACGATATTTTCGCTGAGTTTATGATTCTTGATCTCAGCAATACTATCAATGAACATTTGCCGTGAAAAGAAAGAATCAGTAAAATCACATGTAAGATAATTGTCGAGCCGTGTAGTTGAGTTAAAAGAAACATGTGCACCTTGCGTGTAGTATCGAAAGAATTCTTCAAGTGGAGTAGCAGGTTTATTATCTTGATTCTGCATATTGACCATCCAGTCAGAGTAATGTTTCCTGCCCCATTCAAGAGCTTCTTCGTTTGAAAATCTTCTGAAGGAACTTGTATTCATAGTACACCCCTATATTGATGATAGCATGTCGTTTTCCAGCAATTCTTCCAGCCTGAACCGGCGCTCACGGTATTCAAATTTAATCAGAATGTTATGCTGTTTAGAGATAGAATCCTGTGAAATGCTGATTATTACGCCGTTTCCTCTGGTTTTGTGCTTGACTATCATTCCTGCCTGATATTGACTGACCATTTCCGGAGTTACAATTATCCTGGGAGCCTGCGGTTTGTCTTTATGGTATGTAGATGGCGGGAGCGGGGCAAGGTGCTTTGTAGTAGGTTTCAGCAGTGAATCTGCTTTCCTGCGGCTTTCCAGAGCGTCTATCTCCTGCTTTATTTTCTCGAAATCCTTCTGCTTTTGGATCACCCACCCATTGTAGGCTTCAGTGAACCCGTCAATGGTAAGTTCGTTATCTGCGATTCTCAGACTGCCTATACCCTTGTCCATGAAGAAATAATCATCTGCGCCTAAATCATGGGATTTGTAGACGTATTCGTTCTCGTCGATTTTGTGCTGCGAGATTTTTCCCGCTGACATATCAAGCACTAACAGGTCCCTGTTCTTTGAATGGTTATACTGGTAGCGCATGGCGTGGTAGTTATCCCTTTCCCATTGTATTTCTGAATAAATACCCAGCACGATCCAGCGGAGTTCATAGCCGCATTTTTCGCACGCCTGCGTCATGTAATATATCCTGTTTGAGGAAGTCGATGACTGCGCGATCTGAATAACGATATTCTTTCCGCCAATGTGAAGCAGAAGATGGGAGTACAGTCTGCTGTCGGGCAATTTTTGCTCGCACTCCACGGAATAGCCAAGATTTTTGAAATGCTGATACAATGCAATACGCGCTTCTTTCAGCTCGGAATTATCAGTCCTGTCGAAATCGCCGTAGTCGCACCTGCCCTCCCTGGCATGACTGAAATGAGGGCGCTTTACCTTGCCGTGCCTGTAAAAGACGGTTTTGCATTCGCACTCGGGGTCGATGCAGCGGAGTTCTTTACGGCCGCTTGCGCGCCTTACCGGAGTTTCGTCCGACTCCTTTTCAGCGATTTCCTCGGCGCTGATGATTTCGCCGTTATATAAAGCGTATAGCATTGAGCACTCCTTTCACTTATCTGTTTTGGCGGGAATTACAAATTCGTTTATTGCCCTGAAGGATTCGTCCTCGTCCTCAAGACCAACACTTTGTTTGATGAATTTCTCCTTGTCAAAGTGCTGAATTATGCTTTCGCGGGCGAACACATAGTTAAAGCGGTTGTGCAGGTATTCCTGTATTTCCGGTGTGTCGGCGCCTATTTTTAGCGCGGCTTTTTTCAGTTCATTTTTCAGCACCTCATATCCGATATCGCTATTGACTAAAACCGCATTTTTACAGTGTTCAGTAAAAGAGGGAGTTTCGATGTCGTAGTCATAGTTGATGAACTTTTCTCCATCGTCTTTGAGATGGATTCTGAAACCTGTTATCTCAATATTAAGCTCGGATTTTTTCTTTTCAAAAAAGTCCCTGCAAAGGTCTATGAGAAAATCCTCGACAAACCATTCCATATTATCAATAAGAAGTTGATTCAGCGCGGCATTGACCAGCTCGTTCTGCGGGCGATTCAGCTTTTGCGACAACAGTTCCAGATCGTTCTCCATGTTGGCTTCTATTCTGAAACTCTTTTGAACAGTGATTTTCTTTGAAAGCATATTGATTACCTCCTATGTGTTGCAACTAAATTCGGTTGCAACTAAATTATATAGCATCATTCGGCGTTTGTCAAGAGCTTTTTTAAAAAAATTTTTATGTTTTTTATACTGTTTCAATTGCTCATGTTTCTTAGCTAAAATGCTCCGATATATGTATTGATTTACTATTGAAATAATGCTATAATATAGTAAATCATCATGAAAAAGGAGCGACGCCATTGGAGAACATGATCGTACCCGGTAACTCAAATCAGCTTGAAGTATCCGCAGGATTAGCAGGAAATACAGCCATTGCCCGATTTTATAAAGACCCGTTTGAATGGAATTTTCGTAAGATCCCCAAGCGCCTGCAAACTCCCGAGATGGTGAGATACGCCCTTGAACACGACGGCTGCTCGCTTAGAGATGTTTCAAAGAAGCTGATCACGGAAGAACTGTGCAAGGTCGCCTTAATAAACAGCGGAAGCGCATTAAGCTATGTCCCGGAAAAGTATTTTACAAAGGAACTGTGCGAATTTGCCGTTGAGCACGATGGGACAGCCGTTGAATTTGTTCCCGTGGAATGGATAACACCGGAGCTTGCTCATAAATCCGTATGCAGCTGCATGCGGCTGCTTTCGCAATATGAGAGTTACCCGATCAAATTTATTCCCAAAGAGCTTGTTACCGATGATCTGGTGTATGAATCAGTCAGATGTGCACCTTTCAGTATAAAGAATATTCCCGAAAAATATATTACGGATGATTTGTTGTATATGGCGGTATCCAACGAGCCTTCTTCCGTAAGATATATTCCGAGTTATAAACTTACCAGTAAAATTTGTGACAGGGCGTTTGAGATAGACCCTTTTGTGATAAAATTCCTCCCTAAAGCGTTCATTACACAGGAAATGTGCTTAAAGGTGATAGAAATATCCGATGATAACGATAAGGATAAACGGCTTTCTTATAAGCTGTTCCCGTATGAGCTGCTGAATGACAGGACGATCATTGACGCTCTTGTACATAAAATCGGGGCGAGAAGCCTTATCTGGTGGAATTACAATAAAGTGCTGTCGGATTATTTCGATGCTGAGAAATCTCCAAAGCCCCTGTCAGAGGATACAATGAAGTATCTCCTGTCGGTCATTGCGTCTTCGGGAAAGCTCATGCTGCCGCAGTATGAGGATACCGAAGACGAAGCGCTTCCGCTCCCATTAGGGGCGGTTCCTGCGGACCCAAAGAAGAACGCTCCGGTATACAAATTTACTACAAAAGGCTGCCGTGAGTGTCAGACACTATATTACATCACCGATCTGCATTTGGAATATCAGTTCAGGAATAACGTTGATATCCAGAATTATCTGAGCGGCGGCGCTTTTGATATGGAGAAGGTCGTAGTCGCCATTGATGAAAAGATAAAGGAAATGACGTCTGTGAGATATGGCGGTATTCTCCTTATCGGCGGCGATGTTTCACATTATAAGCAGCTTGCCAGCTTGTTTTATGATATACTGTCAAGACGATGGAACGGCATAATAATCGCTGTGTTAGGAAATCATGAACTTGGGGATAACCACAGCGAGTGGAATGCCCCCGGCTATGTATCAAGACCAGTTGAAGAAATCGTTGACGATTATCGCAACAGGATAAACCGGTCTTTTGCAGATAAATTTTATAGGGTCCTTTTACAGAATGCTGTTTTCATACGCTATCCGTGGCAGAAGGACGGCGTGATTGAGGAACGTCAGCTTATGAGTGCTTCTGATGAGGAACTGAGAGAGGTGTGCTCAAAGGCATCGCTGATTATTCTTGGCGGTATAGGTTTTTCATTATCAGAGCGGTTCAGATCAGTTTATGATAAGCTGAACCGTTGTGCCGGGGATAAACGTGTCATAGTTCTTACGCATAACCCGGTGTCTGACTGGACAGACGAGCCGGTCAATTCGAATTGGATATATGTGAACGGACATACCCATCACAATTTGCGGGTTGGCAAGAATGTCCTGTCTGACAACCAGGTTGGTAAAAGGCCATCCAGGTGGAGATTGAACGGCTTTAGCGTTGACGATATTCAGAATCCGTTTATCAATATGGAGGACGGCATACACGAAATATCCCCCGAAACGTATAAGCTCTTTAATGCAGAAAGGTGCATAGCGACTACCGGGTGCAATTTTCCTGGAAAGATAATTGCATTGAAGCGCAAAGAACTTTATATGTTTATCCTCCAGTCGGAAGCTCAATTATACATATTGTCAGGCGGACAGAGAAAGCGGCTTGATAACACGAATATCAAATACTATTATGACAATATGGAGCGGTATGTGAGCAAGGTTTATGAGCTGCTGGAGCCGTATAATAAAGCAATATGGGCGCTTTCCGGAGAAATAAGGGATGTTGGCGGCGATGGAACGGTTCATGGCTGCATTGTTGACATTGATTTCTTTAACCATGTGTATCTGAACCCGTTTGACGGAAAGGTCACACCATACTATGCAGAGGATACCGTTTCACGTCTGGTTTATGAGGATCTGCCCGCGCTGCTGAGGGAAAAGCGACCGGAATTATACCCGAAGTTCATCGCCGCTGATAAGAAGGGGAGTATCCCGTTGTTGAGCCAATTTGCTGTTTCAAAGGAAAACGAAACTCAGAATATGGAGAGCGCCAAAGTCCCGGAGTTGGTTATGGGCACCGAGATGTACTCGCCGTCGAGAATTATGCGTTCGATCCAATATATTTTCGATAATAACGTAATACGAATATGGAAGGACGAAATACTGGCGGCAAGCGTTGATATGAAAGCTATTGACGGTTCAAAAGAGAAGAAGCAATTAAGATGACACTCCCCGCAGAGCCTGCAAGCCCTGCGGGGTACTGCTTTAAAAGCGTATTGTCATTATAAAAGAACAGCCCCCGCTCGTTTTGCACGAACGGGGGTCATTTCAGCTGTAATACTTCTGATTTTTGCTGCGGGGTTTGTCGGGAATGGCGAGCCTGATTTTCCCCTGCCCGACAAGCGGGCGAATGATGTGCGTCATCAGGTAGTTTATCGACAGTCTGCCTTTGAAATGTTGCTCGATTTCGGCGCGGGTCCTCGGCGTGCGGCAGAAAATCAGCAGGTCCTCTTCGTTGCCGGTGACGGGCGCGGGGATCTCGGCGCTGTTGTAGAGCGTTGCCCTGAAAATACCGCGTTCGTTTTCAAATTTCGGCTCGGGCAGACCCGCGTTCTTCATCGCTCTGTACACGGTGGTAATGCCGCTGTACCTGTTCTCGGTTACGTCTATCACCTCAAGCGCGTTTGCGAGGAACGGGTTTCTGGTGTCCGCGGCGACTTTTCCCAGCTTGTCAAGGGTCATTCTTCCGTAAAGACCGCCCGGATTTTCTATCTCAATGCGGTTTGAGAACATTCTTATCGTTACCGGCGTGTAGTCGGTGTGGGTGCTGTAATCGCGGTGGACAAGCGCGTTCAGAATCAGCTCCCTGACTGCCACGACGGGGTATTCCGGCTTGTCGGAGCGCCTGCCTGTCTGCGGGTCGATACAGGTGGCGGTTTTCATGTTCCTGCGGACGAAGCTTATTGATTCGTCGAGCATATTTACGATGTTTCCGTCAATACGCGCGTTGTCGATGAAGCGCTCGCCGACTGCGCTGTCGCTGCCCATTTCCGTTCCCTGCACGCAGACTGCGGTAACGCAGAGCTGTGGGAAAAATCCCTGCGGATACGGCGAGAACATCATAACTCCTGCCAGCGTGGGCTTGCCGTCCGTTGTGAAGCCTTGCAGGGAATCTATCTTTTCCGTCGGAAGGTCGGCGAGGTTCGGCTTTTTCTTCCGCATGGTGATAAGGTACTGAGTATGCGCGTCGGTGTCGATGTCGGAAAGCCCGGCGCGTTCTGCGACGCGCAGTTCGTCCTGAATTTTCTTTCTGAACGCTTCGTAGCTGTACACTTCGTATTCCGTCATGTGCCTGTCGCCGTCGCCCACGCGGACGTATGAGCCTTTCAGCCGTCCGACGCCTTTGTAGAAGCAGGGTTTCAGCTCGTTGTCTATTTCCTGGATCTCCGCGCTTACGACGGTTTTTCCGCCGATATTTGTTACCGTGCACAGCGGACGGAGCTCCGGCTCCATCTGCAAAGCCTGCTCCATTATCTTTTTCTGGAGGTCCGCAGGGTCGTACACTCCGCAGATATCAAAGCCGTTATTCTCGTCTATCCCGAAAACAATTGTTCCTCCGCCGTACTGATTTGAAAACGAGGACAGCGTGTCAAAAAGCTTTGGACAGCCTTCCGCTGCCGCCTTTATCTCAAGGTAGTTGCTCTCGCATTTTGTTTGCAATATTTTGTTCACCAGTTCAACTAATTCGTATTCCAGCAATTTTATCACCCCTTTAATTAAATTATACGCATTTTACAACACTTTGTCAACAGTAAATTCGTATAAATCCAAAGAAAGTGTTATAAAATGCGTGAAAATTGTTATAAAATATCGAAATTGTTATAAAATATCGAAATTGTTATAAAAGTATTACAAAATCGTTATTATTTTAGCCTATTGTGGGATTACCCTGTTCGAGCGCATTACACCGCACCTCGATAAGCTCCGCGAACCTCCGCTTCATATCCTCCGGCAGGAGCGATTCCCCGCACATCGCGAGAAACCGCGGCTTCAGAGAAAGCAGTTTCCTCATCATTTTCTCGGCGGACTGACGTGTTATCCCGCACCCCTCGGCGAAAACAAGGAAGTCCCTGCGGCGGATATTCTGCTTTTTTCCGTTCAGCGCGAGGGCTGTCTGCTCGACGTCCTCGGGCATTATGACGTTTACGGGGAGCAGGTCGTAAGCCGGGGACAAGACGTACTTCCCGCTGCGCTCGGCGGTTTCGATGAGCGAGAAATTCTTCAAATGCATATCCGAATTCCCCGTGATGAAGCAGAAAATCAGCCTGTAAAACAGCTCGGATAAATCCAGTCCGCTCCGCGAGGAATACCGCTCGATTACCTTTGCGCAGCGCTCGTAGGAGCCGCGGTACTTGTCCTGCGTGAGCCGCAGGTCAAGCTGGCAGAAATCCTCCATCGCGAGCATTTCCACGTTCTCTTTCCCGAAAACGCGGTCTATCCTGCGGGTGATGTACGCGAGGTTTTCGCCGCCCCTTACCAGCGCGTGCGGAACGGTGCTTATCCCCGCCGCGTCCGCCATGGACATGACGAGATGTTCCGCCTCGGGGAGCGCTCTGAAATCCTCCACCTGCGGCTTGAGGATAAATCCCGTCGGGTAATTCACCAGCGTGAGCCGCGGCTTTCTCCCCTCGGACATGAGGTGCAGCGAGAGCTTTTTCTGCACTCCCGGGATAGTCAGCCCCTTGCCGGCGGTTTCAATCGCGAGGTGCTCCAGCGCGCCGTTGTCTATTTCCAGCTCGGGAATCACGCTCGTGCCGAAAAAGCGCTTTACGCAAGCTTTGTGCCAGCCCGAGGGTTCGTCGGTTTTAAGCGGTTTTCCGCAGCAAAGGCAGTTCATGATTTTTCACCTCTGATACTAACGTTGCCGATGGCGTCGCGGCAGGAAATCAGCAGCAGCCCGAAGCGGTCTTTCTGGTCTATCTTCCAGTTGCGGGTGATCACGCCGAGCAGCCAGCCCTCGGGGATAAGCCCGTCGAAGAACGAAAACAGCGTTTTCGAGGAATACGTTTCCTCTGACAGCGGCAGAGTCAGCGACACGGCGCTTGCGCCCCCGGAGCGCAGGTAATCGCGGTCGTACTCGAAGGAGTACCCCTCGTCGGTTTCGGAAAGAGCGCCTGCGTAGGCGTTCCTGACGTACACATATGCGGTTCTGAACGCGCCCATCACTCATCGTCCTTTCTGCCCGGGACTGCCTGCATATCGAACATCGCGAGGGCGGCGTTCACCTTGTCCATTCGCACGGTTTCCTTGCCCTGCTCGAGCTCCCGCACGAAACGCAGTCCCAGTCCCGAGCGTATCGCAAATTCCTCCTGCGTAAGCCCGGCGGCCTTGCGGTTTTCCTTGATAAATTTCGCTATCGGATTCATTTCTGCGCCCCCTTTTGTTTTATATTTTACACCCGTTCGGGTATTTTGTCAATGGGGTTGGCGCAAATTTATACCCTATCGGTGGTAGATTTGTGCGTTTGTTATAGTATTGCACCCTAACGGGTATATTATACGCGGTGAGCGAGGGCGTAAATCAACTTGAAAAATAGGGGACGTTGTGATATAATAATTTTACGGAGAATAAGGGGGATTTATGGATTATAAAATCAGAAAGATCAAAGAAGCTGAATACAGCGTATTAAGCGATTTCCTTTACGAGGCGATATTCATTCCCGAGGGCGTAAAATCGCCGCCGAGGGAAATCATCGAACAGCCCGAATTGCAGGTGTACATATCTGATTTCGGAAAACATAAAGGGGACTGCTGCCTTGTTGCGGAGCTGGACAAAAGAATAATCGGTGCTGTGTGGGTGCGGATAATGAATGATTACGGTCATATTGATGACGAAACTCCGTCGTTCGCGATATCCCTATATCCCGAGTACAGGAACCACGGGATAGGGACAGCTTTGATGAAATCAATGCTTAAGTTATTGAAAGCGGAAAATTACAAACAGGCTTCGCTTGCTGTTCAGAAAGCCAACTACGCAGTTAAAATGTATAAGAATGTCGGATTTGAGATCGTCGGAGAAAATACGGAAGAGTACATCATGGCGTATAGGTTTTGAATGTCAATTGCTGTCGGGTAATGAAGTGTGGAGGTAATTAAATGAACGCAGAAATCGACATATCGAATGTTGTGTTAAGGACGGAGCGGCTCATACTGCGCCCGTGGCGGGAATCCGACCTTGATGATTTTTTCGGGTACGCGAGCGTGGACGGCGTCGGGGAGATAGCGGGGTGGTCGCACCACAAAACGATTGAGGAAACGCAGGCTGTTCTTACTGCGTTCATCAGCGGAAAAAAGACGTTCGCAATCGAGCGCGGCGGTAAGGTCATAGGCTCGCTGGGAATCGAAAAATACGACGAGGAAAAGCTCCCGGAATTCAGCGATAAATCGGGGCGTGAGCTGGGATTTGTGCTGTCTAAGGAGTACTGGGGCAACGGGTACATGGCGGAGGCAGTACGGGCGGTGATAGATTATCTGTTTGGGCAGGTCGGGCTTGATTTTATTGCGTGTGGGTATTTCACCGACAATCCGCAGTCGAAGCGTGTGCAGGAAAAATGCGGGTTCGCGTTTTATAAGTACAGTAAGTACACGACGGCTTACGGGGTCACTAAGGACGAGTGTATCAATGTTTTGCTTGGGTGAATTTGCGGTGGGTTTCGTGCCTGACGACCTGCGGGCGAACAGAAATCTCGGATATAGGGTTCCGTTTTCTCGATGCTCTGCCTGATGAGGACGTGAAGTAACGAGGATTATGCAGACTGTTCCTGCCTGCGCGATAAGGAGGATTTGTAATGGCTGAATTACGGCTGATGGAAAATTGCGATATAGAGGAGTGCACTGAATTATACTTAGGAGCGTTTCAACACGACGGAAAGATGGGGGAGTTTTTTCGGGAAAATCTTCCGATATATTTCAAGAAGTATATAGAAAGTGATTATTGCATGGCGTATGTGCTTACTGATGGTGATTCGATCATCGGTATCATAACGGCGATAATTGTACCCAGCATTGGTATGAACAGTATCAGCATTGATACGGTTGCTATTTCGCCTGCATATCAGCGCAAGGGTTATGGAACGCAGATGTTCAGCGAGTTTTTTGAAAAGACGCGTGGCTCTTTTTACTCGCTCAATGCACAACGTAGCGGAACCGGTTACAGGCTGTATGATAAAGTTGGTTTTTCCGACGAAACAGACAGAGCGTACATGATTTATATGCCCGGTGTGACGGACAGAATTAAGCAGCTTGAATCCGAGCTTAAGGCAGAAAATTCCGAGAAAAGCGGTGATCAATAAGCGATTTTTCGCTCCATTTTGCGGGAATGCTCAGAAAGCCGTCAGAACTTAAAATACGATAGGGAATGCAATTTAATTGTTGCATTCCTTTTTGTTTTGCCTGTTTTCGGAGCGTTGCTGTGGGCAGAAGTGTGGGCAGGGTGGGCGTTTTGGTTGATTTCAGCGAAATGTAATAGCTGCGAATGGCTTTGTTATGCGGAAAATCAGATGTGGGATTTAGGGATAGTCGGGTTCTCATCTGCCCCAAGTCAGCCCCCATCGCAGTCTCCAAGACGGACAATATAAAGATCATAACCCCTGAGGCGAACCAGTTTGCCGATGCGTGGGATATCGACTACCGCAAGTATCACGATCTTTTCGTTCCCGAAAACAAGAAGGCTGTTATCGCAGTGTCACTCGGCGTGTGATGTGAGATTTACAGGGCGGCGGCAGGGGCTGCCGCCCTTTTCTGTGAAAGGAGGAGCTATGCTTATTACAGCAAGTGAATACAGCAGTATGGGATTTCCGGCGGTCAGCGGCGGAGATGTCGAGAGCTGCATCAAGAGAAGCGACTACATTATCTCCGCGCTCACGGAGGGCAGAGCCGAAAAGTCGGTAGAAGCAGGCGGGAAGCCCGCCGAGCTCGTCAAGCAGGCGGCGGGTTTTCAGACCTACATTCTGCTGAGGGAAAACGAACGTTACGAGAAAAGCTCACACTCCGGTTCGGAGAAGGTCTCTATCGGTGATTATTCCTACAGCACGCAGTCAAGCGAGAGCAGCGACAGCGGAAGTACGGCTTCGGACGATGAGAACAGCCTCAACGTGATCAGGCTGCTGCGCGCCGCCGGCTGCCTGTACGCCGGAGTGGAGGTGCTGGAATGAACGGAGTTAAGCCGATTCCCGCTGAGCTGCTTACCGACAGCGCTGTGCTGCTTACTCCGACCGGCTCCGGGTACTCAAGTGAGACCCTGGACAGCGTGCGTATCGTGAGAGTAAGCGCGATCACCGACTACACCACCGGGCGCACGCGCGACTGCACTGAGCTTGTAATGTACTTCGACTGTGTGAACTCCTCGCCTTCGGGTACGGAATTCGCGGCGGGTCAGTCGCTGGAATACGGCGGTGAGACCTACGAGGTAGTTTCCGCGGAGCTTTTCGCCGGAGAGGATCCCCACCACTGGCGCGTAAAGGCGCGCAAGACCGGCGGGGAACATATCTGAAAGGAGGGGCGGTATGGCGGAGTCCACAACAAAGAAGAACTCAGCGCCCGACAGCTCGCGCGAGGAAAGCTACCGCATGGCGAAGCTGCTCAGGGCTGGAAACCGCGAGCTTGCGCGGCAGCTCAATCTCAAGAAGGCGCGCAGATAAAGCTAGGAGGTCAGATGACAGAATGACGATCTGGATAAACAACATCGGATTCAACAGCGTGACGGAGCTTTCCGCCAAGCGGGAGCTTCGCCGCACCGATATCCGTTACAATACACAGGGCGATATGCTGATAGACCTTGTGAACCGGAAATACAGGCTTACTGTGAGGTTCGGGCTGGTGACTTCCAAGGAACTGGAGCAGCTCCGCAGCCTTACTAAGGAAATATTCGTGACCGTTAAGTTCCCAGCGCCTGAGGGAGAGTCAGCCGACGGCGGGCTTGTTACCGGGGAGTTCCACATTTCCGACGAGCCTGCCCCGACTGTTACGACGGTAAACGGCGTGACGATGTACGGCGGCGTGGAGCTCGTCATGCTTCAGAAGTGAGGTGAGTACGCATGATCACGGTTTCTGAAAAGTTCAGGAAGCTGGCTCAGGATAACGGCCGCGAGGTCTGGTGCAGAATCACCGTCGGGAGCGAGGAGTTCCTCGACGACCGCATCACCGATATGACGTTCGACGACGTGATACACCCCGACTGGTTCACGGTCGGCACTACCTGCTCGAACCGCCTGCATTTTACCGCTAGATATTCAGGGGAGCTTTCCTCGGGCGCAGAGGTCAGGGCTTACATCAGCTTCGACGGCAAGGAGTGGTGTCCGCTTGGCGTGTTCTACATAAGCCGAAGGTACGTCCGCGGAAAATATGTCAGCGTGACCGCCTATGATAAGATGTACAGCCTTGATGTAAACTACGGCTGGAAGGGGGAGCTTCCGGTCACTTCCGACGTGCTTCTCCGGGACATATGCAGCAGCGTTGGCGTTGAATGCGCGGAAGCAGGTCAGCCGATAAAGCTTGAGAAGCTACCTGAGAACAGCACTGCGCAGGACCTCATCGGCTACATCGCTGGAATAAACCGCGCCTGCGCCAAAATCGACCGCACCGGCAGGCTCACGATGAAATACCATTCCCCGATAGATTTTGAACTCCAGGACAAGAACTGCTGGGAGATCCAGCGAAACATGGGAAGCTCGGTGGTTACCTGCGTGAAGGCGCACACCGGGGACGAGGATTTCACTGCGGGCGGCGGGGCGGATATCTCCACGATAGAGATCTACAACCCGCTCATGACGCAGAAGCTTACCGAGGATATGTACGTTATGTACAAGCCGTTTTCGTTCTACGGCGCGGAGCTCCACATGCAGGGAATGCCGTTCCTGGAGTCCGGCGATTCGCTTTACTTTCTCGACGGAAGCCTGCTGTACCGCATCGTGATAAGCGAGATAGAATACTCATACGACGGCGGGCTGTCGGCGGTGCTTTATTCGAAGAACAAAGTCTACGAGGAGGAAAGCAGCGACCTTGAGAAACTTCTGGAAGAACTGCTGCACAAGAAAAACGCAGTCTATTACAAGCGCGAGAATTCCGGGCAGATAAACGTCAAGCCGCTGGCGCAGATAATCGCGGATTTTGAGTTTGAATCCGAGGAGAACATGTTTGCGCAGCTCGACGTGAATTTCACCGTTAAGAACAGCACGGCGGATCAGCTTATCATCGGCGTAAACGTCAACGGGAAGGATATCCCGCGCAGTATAGTGCAGACGCTTTCCGGAACGGATTTCGAGCTGCTGCATGTGTACCATCTCGCAGAGAAGCTCCCGGCGGGCAAGAACCGCGTTTACGTCACGGCGCAGACAAAATCCGGCGAAGCGTATATTCCCGCCGGGGATATGCTCGCAACGCTTGTGGGGCATGGGATCTACGGTAACATGGGAAGCTCCAGGGATAAGATAACCCTTTACGAGAGGCTGCCGCACCTCAGCATGGTGGAGCCGAAGCTGACGCTGAAGAACGCAGCGGCACATATGGATAAGGAGGTCACATAATGGAAGGAAAGGCGACCCTGACCCTGACCGACGTAAAGAGCGGCAGGGTCGTGAAGAAGGTCACGGAGCACAATCTCGTCACCGACGCGGTAAAGAGGATACTCAACCCGCCGGTGTACGCAATGCTCTACAGTTTTAATTTCCCCAATTTTATAAATAACGTCATGCCGGCGTCGAAGCTGTTTTCCGGGATAATGCTCCTGGGGAACACCCTCAGCGAGAGCCGCGAAAACGTAATGCTCAGCGGAGACTATATTCCCGTGGCGACCGCCGGGGGAGAGTACGCCGGAGCCAACGTCCGCCGAGGAACGCTCAACACTAACGAGAGCTACGCGACGGCGAACGGGTACCATTTCACGTGGGATTTCGGAACGGACAAGGCGAACGGAGTTATAAAGTCCGTGGCGCTTACAAGCCAGTATTTCGGCAACTCGGCGTTTGAGAACATGGGCAACGAAGGCAAGCTGTTCGCGGATCCGTCAAATATTACGGCGCAGTTCACCGAGACCACTCAGTTTTTCCACGCGAGGGGGCAGTATATCGGTACTTTTCAGGACAGGCTCCATCTGTATATCACATACAATGGAAATACGGTCACGTTCCTGAAATACAGGTCGCCGAATCCCGCCGACCTTGGAATAAACGATCCTGGGAATCTCTCTGGATGGCCTGCGGCTGAATCCTCGGTTTCAGTTGAGCTTCCCATCACGCTGAATTACATACTCAAAGCGTTCGTCGATACGTCGAAGAAGCTGATGTACTTCTTCACCAACACGCGCGTAGAGCCGGGCAGCGGCGACCGCATTATCGACTACGCAGCGGTGGATCTTAACACGCTGGCTGTCGTGAAAACCGGTACCCAGAACATAAAGGACTGCGCGACAGTATACTCCTGCGCGGTCGTCGGCGACAGATTCTACGTGATGTGCTATACCAACATACAGGTTTTCACGCTTGGGGGCGGCTGGCTGAAGACCTACAACATCTACAGCCAGAATTCCAGCTTCTTTTCAATGTGGGAGGACATGCTGGTCGCTTCGGTAGGCGTGAGAAAGATAGCGGTTTTCGACAGCTCGGATAATATGTATGTGTACTACAATCCCGAGGACTACCTCCCGGCGTACTCCTGCGATATCAAGCCGCCGTTCTATCCTATGAGCTACTTCAACATGTCAAATACGGACAGCAACAACAGCTCGTGGAATCCGTACCTGGGTCTTTCGATGGGCTATCTCGCGACGATAAACAATCTCACCGAGCCGCTTGAAAAGACTTCGGAACACAATCTCAAGATATCCTACGACATAACGAATCCATAAAAATCAGAGCCTCCGGAACAGCTTCGGAGGCTCTGTTTCTATTACGTCAGCCGATATTCCGGGTTCCGGCTTCCGCGCTGTTTCCGCAGGGCTGGATATCCGTTTTCTCGAAGTATCGGCACTCTGACCCGGCGGAGTTTGCCGGGCGAGTGAGGTCTTTCAGCGTACACATTCCGTCGCTCTGCCAGCGGCAGTTTTCGCTGCATGGAACTAGATTCATACTGCACCTCCGCAACTTGAATGAAAATAGCTTGCGCAGGTCAGCCGGAAATATTCGCGGGCAGGAAGGACGAAGGGTCGGTTTCAGAAAGCTGTTCCAGGGTCTCGCGCCTGCCGAGCTCTATGCGCAGAGCTGCGTTCTCGCCGTCGAAATCCAGCGTCCCCGGCGCTATCACGCTGTTTTCGCGTTTCCCGAGGAATATTTCGTCCGACGGGAACAGCTCGATGAACTCCGCACCTGGGAAATTCGAGAGGTCAGCGCCGCCGCTCCCGAGGTAGGAAACGATGAACCGCCGTATTCCGATATCGTAGAGCGGCTTCACCGGAGTATTGTCGGAAACGCCGCCGTCGCGGTACAGGGTGCCGTCGATATCCACCGCCGGGAACACCGCGGGGAGCGCGCAGGAAGCCGCGAGGTACTGCGTTATTTTCCCGGCGGGGTAAGCGCTCAGGTCGAAATATTCCGGGTAGTTCCCCTCTGTGTTGTGGCAGCATGCGAAGCAGGGAGTCCCGCATCCGGATACGCAGTCGTTCACGCCGTTCTCAGCTATCACGTTCACCAGGCCTTCCAGCGAGAATATCCCTCCCCTTGACAGCCTGTCGGGGTCTATCGTTATAGTGCGGTCGTCGGAGCCGAGGAATTTCAGCACCGAGTTTATCACGCGCCCGGCGGTCTCGGCGGGGTCGGTGATGTCGCCGCGCTTCAGGGAGGTCCACACTCTTTCGGCGAGCGGGAGGTTTCCGCAGGCGAACAGAGCGGCGTTGAGCGCTCCCACCGAAGCTCCGGACACGGCGGCTGTGTACTTATCCAGCCCGCGCTCCCTCAGCGCCTGCCAGACCCCTATCTGATACGCGCCCCTGCCGCCTCCGCCGCAGAAAACAAGACCAGTCACGGGAAACATAAGCTGTCACCTCCAGAAAAACAGGGCGGAATGTCTGCCGCCCTGAATCATTATATGCGGAGCCTTGCCGCAGGTTACTCATTCTTGAAACGCTCCGGCAGGAAAACGTACACTGCCGCTACGGCTATCGCGGCTCCAAGCAGCACGAACCTCACCGGCTCGGCGAGGAAGTACTCCCCGATGAGCGCGAAACGTTCCACGTCCCAGAACAGTACGATTCCGATGATTACTGCGAATATCGCGCAGACTAGCACGGCTCCGGCGGCGCAGTCCTTGCAGAGTTTGATAAGCTCGTCCTTTTTAAGGCAGACCTTGTCGCAGAGGCGCTCCACAGCGGTGTTGAAAAGCTCCGCTGATATCACCGCCGCGAAGGTCAGAAGCAGCACCGCCCATTCCGCCCGGGAAAGCTCGTAGAACTTCAATGCGAACCAGGTCACGAACAGCACGGCGCAAATATGCACCCGGAAATTCCGTTCATTGAATCCGTGGTAGATACCCGCCGCAGCGTACCCGAAGCCCTTCAGAAATTTTATCATGATTCGCGGGTGATGCCGAGCTTATCCAGCACCTTGTCCTGCTTGCCGAACATCTCCTTTTCCTCTTCCTCGCTGTTAACGTGGTCGTAGCCCAGCAGGTGGAACAGGGAATGGGTCAGCAGGAAGGCGACTTCGCGGCGGTAGGAATGACCGTACTCCTCGGCCTGCTGCTTCGCCTTTTCAAGGGATATCACGATATCGCCGAGCATTATCGCGTCGGTGTCCGGGTCTACCTCGTAGCCGTTCTCGTCATCGCCGAGGGGGAATGACAGCACGTCGGTCTCGCGGTCGATGTCGCGGTGCTCCTTGTTCAGCTCGCGGATACCTTCGTTGTCCACGAAGGTGACGGAGACCTCGGCGGAATCGTCGATGCCTTCTTCCTCGAGCGCTGCGGCGGTGCAGTCCTCAATGAGCTTTTCAATGTCCTCGGGGGGCGCGAGCTTATCCTGCTCGTCGCTTATAAATGTTACGATTTTCATGCGTTCCTCCTGCCGTTCTGGTACGGCTTTTTATTCTGCTCGGCGGGCTTGTTCGCCTGGCTGTACTTCTCGTACGCCCTTACGATGTCCTGAACCAGTCTGTGGCGCACGACGTCCTTTTCGCTGAATCGGTTCTGGGCGATGTCCTCAACGCCGTTCAGGACGCGCAGCGCTTCGATAAGTCCGGATTTCGAGGTCTCCGGGAGGTCTATCTGCGTGATGTCGCCGGTTATTACCATCTTGCTGTTGAAACCCAGTCGGGTCAGGAACATTTTCATCTGCTCCCTGGTGGTGTTCTGGGCTTCGTCGAGGATAATAAAGCTGTCGTCGAGGGTGCGTCCGCGCATGTACGCGAGCGGCGCGACTTCGATTACGCCGCGTTCCTGGAGCTTCGCGAACGCTTCCTGCCCGAACATCTCGAAAAGTGCGTCGTAAAGCGGGCGCAGGTAGGGGTCGACCTTGTTCTGGAGGTCGCCGGGGAGGAACCCCAGCTTCTCGCCTGCCTCGACCGCTGGCCTGGTGAGGATTATCCTCTGCACCTCGTGCGCCTTGAACGCGCTTACTGCGAGGGCTACCGCGAGGTAGGTCTTGCCGGTGCCGGCGGGGCCTACTCCGAAGGTGATGGTGTTCTTGCGTATCATCTCGCAGTATTTCTTCTGACCGAGGGTCTTGGGGCGTATCGGCTTGCCCGCGCAGCTTACGCACACGCAGTCCGAGGAGATGGTGTCCGCCTGGGATTCCGTGCCGTCGTTCACGAGGGATATCACGTAGCGCACGTTCTGGTCGTTTATCGGGTCGCCCTTGAAATACATCTTCGAGAGGGACTCCAGACAGCGCTTCGCGGCGTTCACGGAATTTTCGTCCGCACCGGTTATTTTCACGTCGCTTCCGCGGCTGAAAACCGTCACGCCGAACGCCTTCTGTATTGTGTTCACATTGCAGTCAAGATCGCCGAACAGCGCGTGGAGCTGCTCAATGCTTTCCATTGTGAGTGATGCTTCTGACATATTGCGCCTTTCCTGAGTTGAGATTAGGCATAGTGCCTGAAATTATTATACACCGTTGCGGGCGGCTTGTCAATTACTTTCTCCAAGAAGCCGCAGCGCGTTTCGACACAGTATGTCCTCCTGTTCATCGACGGTCAGCGGGAGCTTCCGGAAGCGCTCCAGCTCGTCGTCCGCGCCCCACATTGGGTAGTCGGTGCCGAACATAACGCGCTTTGCGCCGATTTTCCTGATAAGCTCCGCCGCGTGCTCCGGGGCGAGGGCGTACAGGCTGCTGGAGAGGTCGGCGTAGATGACGCCTCCGGAGAACAGCTCGGCGGCTTCGTCCCACTTAGTCCAGCCGGCGAGGTGAGCGCCGATTATCGTGAGCTTCGGGAAGCGCTTCGTGACGCTGTACAGCCGCTTCGGCGAGGAATAATCGTAACGCGCGTCCCCGCAGTGGAACAGTATCGGAAGCCTGCCCTCGGCGGCTTCGTAGATCGGGAACGCCTTCGGGTCGTCGATGTTGAACCGCTGAAAGTCGGAGTGCAGCTTTATTCCGCGCAGCCCGAGGGAGATTATTCGCTCGGTTTCGCCGGCGATGTCGGGGAAATCTGGGTGGAGCGCTCCGAATCCGATGAGCTGCTCCGGGTGAAGGCGTACCTGCTCCGAGATGAAATTGTTGATGTTGCGGACCTGCTCGGGTACAGTCGCCACCGACTGCACTATCGCCCTGTCGACGCCGGCTTTGCGGTTTATCTCGAGAAGCTGCCCGACCGAGCCGTCGAACCTCACCGGGATATCGTAGAAGCTGCTGATGCCGTCGGCGGCGCGGGAAGCTATCTTGTCCGGGAATATGTGTGCGTGTGCGTCTATTATCATTTTAGTGTGCTCCTTACATTATGAACTTGCAAATCATATTATATCACCGGAAAGCCGAAAAGTCCAGACTTATGCTTGACAACTGCGGAAAAATGTGTTATATTAATGTTGATATCTTCCGCACCGGAAGCCGCTTTGCGCCTGACGGGACGGACAATGCTGACTTCTGCTGCCGAAATCCCGCAGGGCTTGAGGCAAAAGGCTGGATTCCCCGGTTTCCGGGGGAGTTTTTCATGCGCCTTTCCCGCAGAGGGAGAGGTCTTTTTTGTATGGAGGGATACTATGCAGGACGAAACGCGCGTGGCGGTGATCTCGATGATAATCGACAACGAGGAAAGCGCCGCGTCAATAAACGCGCTGCTCCACGACTGCCGGGAGTACATCATCGGCAGAATGGGAATTCCCTACCGTGAAAAGGGTCTGAATATAATCAACGTTGTCCTTGACGCCCCGATGGACGCCGTATCGGCGCTGTCCGGAAAGCTGGGTAGGCTCCCGGGAGTGACTGCGAAGGCGGTCTACTCGAAGCTGCCCGCCGCGGAAACAAAGAAAGGATAGGAATCATGAGTATCACAAGAAAAATCAGATCGGCGCTTGCTGCATTCCTCTGCATGGGAATGCTGACCGCCTGCCAGAGCGCTCCCCAGGTCAGCGCGCCTGAGAGCGCTTCTTCCGCGGCAGAGAGCGCTTCTGCGGCTGACAGCTCCGCTGACGCTGAGCCGACCGCCGAGCCTGAAAATTCCACAGCGCCCTCCGCAGGGGCTGAGGAGGAAACTCCCGATGTAGTCCGCATTGCGGCGCTGAAGGGACCCACCGCGATGGGAATGATCAAGCTGATGGACGACGAAAGCGAAAACAGCGCCTGCGAATTCACCATCGCCGGAGCCGCAGACGAGCTTACCCCCGCAATAATACAGGGTAACGTTGACATCGCGTGCGTACCTGCAAACCTGGCTTCCGTGCTTTACAACAAGACGGAGGGCGGCGTTAAGGTGCTTGCGGTCAACACTCTGGGAGTGCTCTACATAGTTGAGAACGGCGAGCCGACCATCGCGGAAATCTCCGACCTGAAGGGCAGGACTATCTACGCAAGCGGCAAGGGCGCGACTCCGGAGTACGCGCTGAACTACCTGCTGACCCAGAACGGCATAGACCCGGAGAAGGACGTCACGATAGAGTGGAAAACCGAGCACGCCGAGTGCCTGACCGCGCTGATGAACGACCCGGGAAGCGCCGCAATGCTCCCACAGCCGTTCGTTACCACCGCGCAGACCAAGAACGAAAACGTGAACGTAGTGGTTGACATGAACCAGGCATGGGCGGAGCTTAACAACGGAAGCGCGCTTATAACCGGCGTAGTCATCGCGCGCAGCGAGTTCGCGGAGCAGTATCCCGGCGCTGTGGACGGATTCCTTGACGGCTACGGCGAGTCAGTGAAGTACGTCAACGCGAACGTTTCAGCTGCTGCGGAGCTTATCGGGAAATACGACATAGTTCCGGCGGCGGTCGCTGAGAAGGCTCTGCCGAAGTGCAACATCGTGTTCATTACCGGCGGCGAGATGAAGGAGAAGCTTTCCGGCTACCTCGGCGTGCTGTTTGACAGCGCTCCCGCCGCGGTCGGAGGCGCGCTCCCCGGGGACGATTTCTATTACGGCGCGTAAATAATTATGAGCCTGCCGCACCCGACAGGCTCTTTTATTAAGGAGGGACAGCATGAAAAAACGGCTTATCGCTGCGGTTTGCGTGCTTTTCTGGCTTGCTGTCTGGCAGGTCGGCGCAATGCTTCTCGGGCAGGAATTGCTTCTTGTGTCCCCGGTGCGCGCGGCGGGCAGGCTTCTGGAGCTTATTCCGACGGAGGGCTTCCTGCGGAGCGTGGCTTTTTCCTCCGGACGGATACTCGGCGGCTTCGGGCTGGGGCTGACCTGCGGCACTCTGCTGGCGCTCCTCGCGGGGAAATTCCGCTTTGTGCGGACGCTCCTCGCGCCGCTTGTCGCCGCAGTGAAAGCCGTTCCGGTGGCGAGTATCACGGTGCTTGCGCTGGTGTGGGTCAGCTCCCGGAATCTTTCGGTGCTGGTGACGTTCCTCATCGCGCTTCCGGTGGTGTATTCAAACATGCTGGAGAGCCTCGGCAGCATGGACCCGAAACTCACTGAAATGGCGGAACTGTACCACATTTCCGGGTGGAAGCGGTTCGCCGGGGTGTATCTCTCGCAGCTCCTGCCGGGATTCTGCTCGGCGGCGAAGCTTGCCATCGGTCTGAGCTGGAAGAGCGGCGCGGCCGCCGAGGTCATCGGGATACCATCCGGCTCCATCGGCGAGAAGCTCTACGAAGCGAAAGTGTACCTCGAGACCGCCGACCTATTCGCGTGGACCATCGCCGTGATACTCCTGAGCTGGCTCAGCGAGAAGCTGTTTCTGTTCCTCGTGGGGCTTGCGGTGCGGGCGGTTTCCGGGAAGAACGCGTTCCGCTGCAGCAAGGTGCGGGAGCCTGACAACTCCCCGGCGCGGCTCCGTGCGGACGGCGTAACAAAGCGGTTCGGCGGGATTTCGGCGCTTGATGGGTTCAGCGCGGAATTCCAGCCGGGGAGTACTACGGCGGTGATGGGAGCCTCCGGCTGCGGAAAGACCACGCTGCTGCGGGTGATTACCGGGCTGCTCCCGCCGGACTGCGGAACGGTGTACGGTCAGGAGGGAACGCGGTTCTCGGCGGTATTCCAGGAGGACAGGCTGTGCGGGAATCTCACCGCTGCGGCGAACGTCCGGCTGGTATGCGGGGAGTTCCGCAGCGCCGGGGAGATATCGGAGGCGTTCGCGGCGGTGGGGCTTTCCGGCTGCGAAAACAGACTCGCGGGGGAGCTTTCCGGCGGAATGAAGCGCAGGGTCGCGCTAGTGAGGGCGCTGCTCGCAGAGGGCGGAGAGTGACACCCTCCTGCTGGACGAGCCGTTCAAGGGGTTGGACGAATCCACGAAGCGGCAGGCCGTGGAGTTCAGCCGGGAAATGCTGCGCGGCAGGACGGCAGTGCTGGTGACTCACGACCGTACCGAGGCGGAGGCGCTCGCAGATGAAATGATCGAACTATAGAATAAACAGCCGGTCAGACGACCGGCTGTTCTGTTATACGGGGATTGCGATATTGAGCGCTCCGGGAATGACTTCAATCTCGGCGGTGGTGTACTGACCGCCGTCCTCGCCGTCAAGCGTCCAGCGGAACGGCTTCTGGCAGGAGACCCTGAGCCGTGCGGATTTGAACGAAACTATCATGTCTGTGTCAGTGTCGTGGGTCAGCATGAAGCGGTTCAGCTCGTCGAGGTCGGCGAGGTTCTTCGGGGATTTCACGAACATGCAGTCGAGCATGCCGTCAGTGAGCGAGGCTCCGTCCGGGACGAGGTTTTTCATGCCGCCGACGGAGTGCGTGTTTCCAATCATGCAGTAGATGAAATCGTCCTCGATAACGCCGTGCTCCCAGGTGATCCTGACCCTGCCGGAGTTCTCCTTGAGATAGCGCGGCTCGAAGGACTTCAGCCCCTGGAGGAAGTACGCGAACGAGCCTAGCACGTTCTTGGTTTTCTGCGGGGTCACGTAGCTTACGTCGGTGAACCACCCGAACGCGGAGATGTACGCGAAATAGCCGCCGTTGAAGCGCCCGAGGTCCACCGGCTGGAAGTGCTCCTGCATTATCATGGCGGCGCATTTCTGCATGTCCTTCGGGATATTCAGCGAGGACGCGAAGTCGTTGACCGTTCCCGACGGTATGTACCCGCACGGGCAGTCGACCTTTCCGGCGGACATTCCGTAGGCAAGCTCGTGGAGCATCCCGTCGCCGCCGCTGCTTACGATAAGGTCGAAATCACGGCCGCGCTGTGATATGAAATCAATGGCGTCACCGGCGCAGCAGGTCGGGTGCACCATAACGTCGTATCCGCCTGTGGTGAACGTACTGATTATATCCGAAAGCGCCGCCTTGACCGCGCCTTTCCCCGAGTTGGGATTGTAAGTAAAAAGTAGTTTCTTCATGTATGCTCCGCCTTTCGCGTGTGTTCCAGTATTTGTATTATAACAGATTCCCGGGCGGCTGTCAATATGGCTGCGCTGGAGTTCAACAAATTTCCGAAAATCGCGGCGCAAATGGCTGCAACTTTATTAAAATACTACCTTGCAATTTGTGCTGCCTTGTGATAGAATAGTATAGTAAAAAACTGCGCCGTCCGGGCGCATGGGAACGGAGAAAAACAATGGAACCACACGATTACAAAGTCACAAAGATAGAGGGCGAATACGCGACCCTTACCGACATAAACACCGGCGACGAGCTTTTCATCGCACTCTTCCTGCTGCCCGACGGGATTGATATCGGAACGCAGCTCCACTATGAGAACCTATGCTATGAGATAACGGAGGAATGACATGCTTCTTATGCTCGCTGTTGTCGCGTGCTACACGATATGCTCGCTGAGCGATAAGTACGCGGTCTCTAAGCTGAAAATGAACGGCAGTACGCTGACGTTCATAATGGCGGCCGCCACCGCGTTTTTCATGCTCGCATACCTGCCGTTCGACAGCAGGTATTTCGACGGGAGCCTCACGGCGTACCTCGCGATACTTCTGATGGCGGCGTCGAAATTTCTGGAATTCCAGCTTGCGGCAGTGGTGCTGAAAGAAATGTCCGCGTTCGAGCTGAAAGCGTGGCTGGGGCTGACCGTGTTCCTTTCCTACGGAACTGACCTGATACTTGGAAGCGCGGCGCTCGGTGCAGTCACTGCCTGGAAGTTCGGGTTCATCGCCGTGACTGCGGCGGGACTGTTCATGATAGCCCGCTCCGACAAGTCCGGAGGGAGAATAAATTACGCGAAGATAGCGCTTCCGTTGGCGGGGTACCTGCTGTGCAAGTTCGGATACGGGCTGATAGTCACGTTTACTAAGAACAGCATTTCGCCGAGCTTCTCGCTGTTTTTCGCGCTGGTTATCCTCGCCGCCGGACTTGCTCCGGCGGTTCACCCGATACGCCTTTGCAGGGAGCAGCCTAAAGGCGTCCTCGTCGTGGGGCTTACCAAAATTCCAAATGTGATAGGGCTGGTTCTTGAAAACATTGTAGCGCAGCAGAGCATGGCGAATTATTCGTTCATACAGCCGATGATACTTGCGGTGCTGTTCTTCATCGGCGTTATCAGGAAAGAGGACTGCACAAAGCTGAACATAATAGGCGGTATAATATGTATCGCCGGAGTGCTGGGATTCCAGCTCATAGGAAATATTATACAGACATAAAACAGGTGATAGAATGAAAGAACTTACTTCGGGAAAACCTATAAAGCTGATAATCGGCTTTGCGCTTCCGGTGCTTCTGGGACTTGCGTTCCAGCAGGCGTACACGCTTACGGATACCATAATCATCGGCAGACAGCTCGGCAAGAACTCGCTTGCCGCCGTCGGCTCTACCGCTTCGGTGGTGTCGCTGATGTTCAACATTATTAACGGACTCGTTACCGGCTTCGCGATAGTCATTGCGAAGAACTTCGGCGCCGGAGACCACGACGAAATGCGCCGTTCCATCGCCCGCACGATCACATTTTCGGCGGCGGCGACTGCGCTCATAATCGCGGGTATCTCGATTTTTATTGACCCGCTTCTTCATGCGCTGGACACCCCGGCGGGTATTTTCGGCGAAGCCCGGACCTATCTCATGATAGTCTGCTTCGGGCTGGTCGCCACGCTGTTTTACAACCTTGAATCCGCGATACTCCGCGCAGTCGGCGACAGCGTTATCCCGCTTGTTATCCTGATCATTTCTACGATCCTCAACATCGTGCTGGATATCGTGATGGTAGTGGTATTTCCGCTAGGAGTTGCCGGAGCGGCTCTCGCTACGGTCATCGCGCAGTTTATCTCCGTTGTCGTGTGCCTTATCTACCTGATAAAGAAGCGCGCGTTCCTGATGGTAAAGCCCCGGGATTTCAAGTTCACGGCTTCCTCTACTGCGGAGCTTCTTAGCGCGGGCTGCGGCATGGCGCTGATGTACTCCATCGTGGACATCGGCTCTATTGTGCTCCAGAACGGCATAAACGGCTTCGGCGAGGATATTATCGCGGCTCACACGGCGGCGCGTAAGATATTCAGCCTGACTATCATGCCGTTCTCCGCGCTGAGTGCGACCCTCGTGACCTACGCCAGCCAGAACCGCGGCGCCGGGAAGTACTCCCGAATAGGAAAGGGCGTACGCGCCGGGCTGCTGCTGGGATTCGCCTGCGCGGCGTTCGACGTGCTGCTCGTGTACACTCTCGGCCGCGCAATGGTGGGAATTATCCTGCCCGACGTAGCTTCCTACGTTGAGAATACGGCGGTGCTGTACCTCCGGGTGAACGTTCCGTTTTACTTCTTCCTGACCGTCCTGCTGGAGCTGCGGAGTACGCTCCAGGGACTCGGGCACAGCGTTATACCGATAGTTGCGAGTATCATTGAGCTTGTGTGGAAGATATGCACCGTCGCATTCATGATACCCTGGCTGGAATACATGGGCGTTATAGTATCCGAGCCTATAATCTGGACTTTGTGCGCAATAGTGATAGGCATTATCGCGCTGATGACCCTGCGCCGCCTTCCGAAGGACGACGCCGTGCAAATGAAAGGAGCAGCAGATGATAAACGAGCTGGCTGACCGAATAGTCGACAATGTGTCCCTGGCGGTGAAGGGCAAGCGCCGGGAGCTGCGCATTATTTGCGCGGCAATGCTCGCTGGAGGTCACGTCCTGCTTGAGGACGTCCCCGGCACCGGAAAGACCCTGCTTGCAAGGACGCTTGCAAAGTCGGTCGACGCGGGATTCCGCAGGATACAGTTCACCCCCGACCTGCTGCCGTCCGACATCACCGGGATAAACTTTTTCAACATGAAGCAGCAGGAGTTCCAGCTTCGCAAGGGACCCGTGTTCTCAAATATAATCCTGGCTGACGAGATAAACCGCGCAACTCCGCGTACGCAGTCCGCGATGCTGGAATGCATGGAGGAGCGCCAGACCACAATAGACGGCGAGACCTACCCGATGGAGCGTCCGTTTTTCGTTATCGCAACGCAGAATCCCGTGGAGATACAGGGAACCTACCCCCTGCCGGAAGCGCAGCTAGACCGTTTCATGATACGCCTGGCGCTGGGCTATCCCGAGCGCTCCGAGGAAATCGCGGTAATAGGCGGAGCGGCGGCGCATGAGATAAGCGCAGTCTGCACGGCGGAGGAAATCGTTAAGGCACAGCAGGAGATAGATTCCTGCAAGGCGGGGGAGGCCGTCTGCACCTACATCGCGGACATCGCCGCGGCGACCCGCAGGCACGGCAGCGTAAAGCTGGGGCTTTCCACCCGCGGAGCTGTCGCGCTGAGACGTATGGCGTGCGCGCTCGCGATGGCGTCCGGGCGGGACTACGCGATGCCGCAGGACGTTATCGAGGCGGCTCCGTACGTAGTCAAGCACCGCCTCATCTGCCGCGGATATTCCGGAGTGGCAGGCGGCGCCGAGGCCACCGCTGACGAGGTCCTGCGCCAGGTACTGGACAGCGTTCCTGTTCCCACCGAAGGCTGATGGAACTTGCTGCAATGGCGCTGATACTGACCGCCGTGCTGGTGGGGCAGTATTTCATCTACAAGCGCTTCGGACTTAAAGACCTCAGCTACACTCTTACGATACGCCGCCGCAGCGACGGGAAATCCGACTGCGGCATTGTGGAAGCGTTCGAGGGCGAGGAGTTGGAGTTCATCGAGGAGATAGACAACGCGAAGCCGCTTCCGCTCCCCTGGGTGCGCTCGGAAATAAGCTGCTCCAGATGGCTCAGCTTCTACGGCGGGGACGCCGCGTCCAAGGACGGCGCGCAGAAGGGGCTGATCTCCGGAATATTCACGCTGCGCGGTCGGCAGAAGTGCCGCAGGACGTGGCGGGTACGCTGCGAGAAGCGCGGAATGTTCACGGTGGAGGATATCTCGCTGACGGTCAGCGACCTTTTCGGGCTGGTGAGGTCGGCGAGGGTAATAAAGCTGAACCAGCAGGTGCGGGTGCTCCCCGTGCCGGCCGACATCGAAGCCGGGGGAATGTCCAGCGATGTTTTCATCGGCGATATCCCTGTGCGGAGGTTCGTCCTGCCCGACCCATTCGTGATAAGCGGCGCGCGGGAGTACACCGGCAGGGAGCCGATGAACCGCATACACTGGGCGCAGAGTGCGCGCACCGGTTCGCTGATGGTCTACAACAACGAGTACACCACCGAGAGGAGGGTGCTCATTCTGCTGAACGTCCAGCGGAACTTTCACGGCGAGCGTCAGGAAATAAGCGTTCCTACGCTGGAGGCTCTGATAAAGGGCGCGGCGTTCATGCTCGACTGGTGCATGAAAACCCACACGCAGTGCGCGCTGACGGCGAACTCCCCGCAGCCGCTGAAACCGGAATGCGGCGAGGGCTACGGCCATACGATAAAGCAGCTCCGCAGCCTTGCAGAGCTTGAGACCTCATGCGGCGAGCACATCGACGACTTCATTACCGGGCTGCGGTTCGATGGATATACGGACGTGGTGTTCATCAGCAGCTTCCTTGATGAAAAGTGCTACGAGACGCTTCACGCGCTGTCTGAAAACGGCAGGAGCGTTTCGGTATTCTCAACTGACATTGAACAGACGGATCTGTGCGAAGTCTGGCATATTCCCAGACCGCATATCAGATAATGGACTAATGGGCGAAAGGCGGTGCGGCGTTGCATAAGAAGCTGCTTATGGTGCTGGCGGTGTTGTGCCAGTTCCTGGTGCTGTTCCCGTTTCTCGTGATGAGCGAGGGGATAGGCTTCGGCGAGTTCGTCTGGTGGCACTACGCCGCGATGTACGCCGCGGCGGCAGGATTCTGGGCAGTCGGGAGGCTGCTGCGGGGCTGGGCTTCCGGCGCCGGACTCTCCAAGCGCGGACGCGGCTGGGCGGGTTTCCTGTCAAGGGTCGGATTTGTCGCGCCGGGCGCGGCGTTCTGCGTAGTCTGCGGGCTGATGGGGCTGCATTCCGGGCTTTACCTGTACCTGCTTCCGGGCTGCATTGCCGCGTATTACGGCGGCTCCCTCTCGGTCGGCAGGGACTACAGCGAGGTGTTCTCCCGCGGGTGGTTCGGGGTGTATTTCGTCGCGGCGGTTATCGCGGCGGTGCTTCTGAGCTTCACGCATAACGACTTCATCTGCTCGGCGGGAATGACCCAGCTCTGCGTTTCTTTCGGAGCGCTTATAATCGGCGCGGCGGTGCTCACTAACCAGACCAACATTGACGTCCAGACCCGGCAGCGTGCTGGCGGGCGCGCCGTCCTTCCGGCGGGAGTCCGCAGGAGCAACGCGCTAATGATAGCCGTGGTCGGCGCTGTGATACTGACGCTGTTCCTTTTCGCGAAGCCGTTCGGGAACGCCATTCTGGAGTGTATAAAGGCGGTGGTGAGGTTCCTGCTTTCACTGCTGAACCGCGGCAGGGAGGACGTCGACGACGACAACGAGCTTGCCGAGAACACCTCCGACGTGATAGACTACACCACCAACGAGAACCCCTACGCCGACCTGCTGATGTTCCTTCTGGCGGCGGGTATCGTGTTCCTTGTCGTGAAGTTCCGCAGGCAGATATGGGGCTTTATCCGTGAGATATTCGCGCCGCTGTTCAAGGAGCCTGTCAGGGAGGAATCCGCGCCGTTTTTCGACGAGGTGTCGTCATCAGGGGACGCGAAGTACGCTTCCAGAAGCTCCGCCAGAACCGAGCGCGAGCTGCTGAAAAAATACCGCCGCGAAACCGATCCTGCGATGAAGTACCGCGAGGGCTACGAGCTGTTTCTTATGCGGCTGGGAAGGTCTGCGTTCCCGCAGCTCCCGACGGACACGACAACGCTTCACACCGACAAGGGCGGGAAGGCGTTCGGCGGGCGGGTGCCTGAGGAGGAAATCTCCGGAATGGTGCGCACCTACGACCGCGTGAGATATGGCGGGGATATTCCGGATAACAATGAGCTTGAGCAGCTTGACAGGCTGCTTGAAGATATACGCTGAAATAAATACAGGAGATTTCAAAATGACATTCAGAGAACTTCTTTCAGGCGATGGACATATACTTCTGGACGGAGCGATGGGCTCCGTGCTTCAGCAGCACGGGCTGAAGCTGGGCGGGCTTCCCGAGGAGCTAAACTTCACTGAGCCTGACCTTATCCGTTCAATACACCGTTCCTACATCGAAGCTGGCGCGCAGGGGATCTACGCGAACACCTTCGGCGCGAACCGTCATAAACTGCAAAGCAGCAAGTATACCGTCGAGCAGATAGTAAAGCAGGGAATAAAGCTCGCGCGGGAAGCCGCAGAAGGTACCGACGTGCTCGTCGGGCTTGATATAGGCTCGCTGGGAAGAATGCTTCGCCCGACCGGAGACATGCCGGTCGATGAAGCGTACGATATGTTCCGCGAAGTAATGACGGCGGGCAGGGAAGCGGACTTCATCGCCATTGAAACCATGACCGACCTTATGGAGATAAAGACCGCGCTCCTCGCCGCGAAGGAAAACACCGACCTTCCGGTTATCTGCACCATGTCGTTTGAGCAGAACATGCGTACCTTCACCGGGTGCAGCGCGGCGGCAATGGCGCTGACCCTTTCGGGGCTTGGCGCGGACGTCATCGGCATGAACTGCTCCCTCGGCCCGAAGGACGCGCTGCCCATCGTTGACGAGATACTGAAATGGAGCAGCGTTCCGGTGCTGATACGTCCGAATGCGGGACTCCCCGACCCGTCCACGAATCTGTACAACACCACGCCGGAGGAATACGCCGAGGTGATGGAGCAGATCGCGGCAAAGGGCGTAAAGGTGCTCGGCGGCTGCTGCGGAACCACCCCGGATTATATCCGGGAGGTAGCGAAGCAAATCAGGGGGAAGACCTGCGTAATGCCGCAGCCGGAGATCCCCGCAGCAGTGTGCAGCGCTTCCAGCGTTGTTACGATAGACACGGTGCGCATAATCGGCGAGAGAATCAACCCCACTGGAAAGAAGCTTTTCAAGGAGGCGCTCAAGAAGCACGACCTTGACTACATCATGCGCCAGGCTCTGGAGCAGACCGGCGCAGGCGCTGAGATACTCGACGTCAACGTAGGTCTGCCGGATATCGACGAGAAGGAAATGATGCTCGCCGCAGTTAATGCGATACAGTCCGTGACGGACGCTCCGCTGCAAATCGACACCACGGAGCTTCCGGTGCTTGAAGCCGCGCTGCGTATCGTTTCCGGCAAGCCCATCGTGAACTCCGTCAACGGCGAGGACGAGAAGCTTGACACGGTGCTCCCGCTTGTGAAGAAGTACGGAGCCGCAGTAGTCGGTCTGACGCTTGATGAAAACGGCATTCCCAGGACCGCCGAGGAGCGCTTTGCGATAGCCGAGAAGATACTCCGCCGCGCGCAGGAGTACGGTATCCCCAAGCGCGACGTCTACATCGACTGTCTGACCCTGACCGCCTCCGCTGAGCAGGACGGCGTAAAGGAAACTCTGAAAGCGCTCCGCATGGTAACTGAAAAGCTGGGGCTGAAAACGGTGCTCGGCGTGTCGAATATATCGTTCGGTCTGCCGAACCGCGAGCTTGTAAACTCGACCTTTATTTCGCTTGCAATGCAGTGCGGACTAACCCTCCCTATAATGAACCCGAACATAGCTTCAATGACCGGCGCGGTAAGAGCCTTCCGTCTGCTGATCGGCTACGACCGACACGGCGCGGAGTTCATCGAGAGCTACGGCGCGGAGGTGAAGAAGCCCACGGCGGCGGTCCCCACTTCAGAAATGGACATCTCAGACGCGGTTGCCGCAGGCCTCAAGGCTGAGTGCGCGGCGGCGGCGGAGCGCATGCTGTCCTCCGGCATTGATCCGATGGAGATAATCAACGGCAAGCTGATACCGGCGCTGGACGCGGTAGGCTCAAAGTTTGAGAAGGGGACGATATTCCTGCCGCAGCTCATTCAGTCTGCGGGAGCGGCGCAGGCAGCGTTCGACGTCATCAAAAAGGCGATATCCGAGCGCGGCGGCAGCGGAGTATCCGCAGGCAGAGTGGTACTCTGCACGGTAAAGGGCGATATCCACGACATCGGAAAGAACATCGTAAAGACCCTGCTCGAGAACTACGGCTTCGATGTTATCGACCTCGGAAAGGACGTTGACTACCAGGACGTTGTTGACGCTGCGATAAAGTACGATGTGCGCCTTGTAGGTCTGTCAGCGCTGATGACAACCACGCTCAAGAGCATGGAGAACACGATAAAGCTGCTGCACGAAAACAACGTGAACTGCAAGATAGTAGTCGGCGGCGCGGTGCTGACTCCGGATTACGCCGAAAAGATAGGCGCGGATTTCTACGCCCGCGACGCAAAGGAGACCGTAGATATTGCAAGAAAGGTCTACGGAGCGCAGGATTGATTCCCGAAATACAAGAAACCCCCGGGCGGAATGCCCGGGGGTTATTTGCATTGTGTCAGTATCAGCCGAGGATATCTGCCGCCTTTGTGTTGTCGGCGGTTACAGCGTAGTAAACGGTGTTGCCGTCCTGCTTTACGAAGCAGTCGTCGAACTTGTACATTTCATCGGGTGTGTAGTCCTGGTAAGTGGACTTCTGATTGTCAACGCGCTTTTCAAGGGCGGTCTTGATCTCGTCCGCCTTTTCTGCGGAGTCAGCGGTGAACACGCCGAACTCGTCAGGGTAAGCACCGGAGCCGCAGATGTAAGCCGCGTAGTCTGAGATCCCGTCAGCGCTGAATCCGAAACGAACGTCGATGGTGTCGGTGTCAACAGCGACCATCTCGCCGCTGAAGGTGATGTTTGCAAGAACCGCGTCTGCCTTTTCAGCGGCAGTCTTGAGCTCAGCCTCGGCGGTGGAGGCGCTTTCAGAAGCGCTGGAGCTGGACTGCTCGGAAGCGGAGCTGTTTCCGTTGGAGCACCCGGTCAGGAGGAGCGCAGCCGCAAGAGCTGCAATTGCGATATTCTTTTTCATTGTGTTGTCCTTTCTATCAGATGATGTCCTCTATATATTTCAGAACGACTTTGTAAGTCGCACCCTTGAAGTGCAGACCGTCGTTTTCTGCGTATTCATGCAGGAAGTAGCCGTTGTCGTCGGAAAGCAGCGCGTACAGGTCGATGTAGGTTACGCCCTTTTCGGAGGCAAGATCCCTGAGGTATTTGTTGAAGTCGCGTATCATCGAGTTGTCGATACCCGCGTTAGCGGCGGAGGAGCTGTCAGTTGTCACCGGAGTAACAGACAAGATGTAAACGGTGCTGTCCGGGCAGTTTGCCTGGAGCTTCTCAACGAGAGTGCGGTAGCTTTCCTCCATTGAAGCGGCGGCAGTGATTCCGTTGGAGCCGAGCATTATGAAGATACGCTTGGGCTGCATTGTCACTGCATAGTTGTAGGCGGTGTCGGTCACGCCGTTGCCGAGGTCGATGGCGTTGTTAAGCGCCTTGTAGGGGGGGTACCCGACTGCGGCGGCAACGTTCTTAGGATCAAGCACGCCGTAGAGCGAGAATCCGGTGGAGATACTGTCGCCGATGAACAGGTCGTCAGCGAAGAAGGTCTTGTCGTAGTCTTCCGACAGGGAACTGGTGGAATCAGGCTCGGAATCGGCGGGGGCAGAGGACTCGGCAGGTGTGGAGTTTTACTCGGGCGCGGAGGTCGTGGTGGCCGCCGGAGATGAAACCGGAGCGTGCTTTGAGGAAGCCTCAGGCTCTGGAGTTTCCTGAATATAGCGCTGAGTGTAGCTCAGAATTATATCGTAGGTCGGAGCGGAGATGTGCATGCCGTCGTATTCGTTGTAGTCGGAGCGGAGCGCGCCGGTGTTGTCTGTCATCTTTGAGAAGATGTCAAGATATACAACGCCAAGTTCGCCGCACATACCCCTGAGATACTCGTTGAAGGATATAACGTTTGAATTATCGACGCCAATGCTTGCCGCCGCGGAGCTGTTCGCAGTGAGCGGCGTGATGGAGTAGAGATAGATCACGGCGTTCGGGCAGGCGGATTCCAGCTTCTCAACCAGGGTGCGGAAGCTTCCTTCCATTGCGATCGGGGAGTTCAGCCCGTTGAAGCCCATCATCAGGAATATGCGCTCCGGCTGCATTTTTTCTGCGTAGGAAAGCGCGGAGCCGGTGCTTCCGTCAGCGAGAGCGATATCTTCCGCATGAGCCTTGTACGGGGTCATGCTGACGCTTGCTGCGACGTTCTCGGCATTCAGCTTGGAATAGTCGTTGAATCCGGTCGCGATACTGTCGCCGATGAAAAGATCCTTTGCGAAGAATTCGCGGCTGTAGTCGGAGGAGCCGAAATCAACATCGCTGACCTGCGGCTCCTCGGTGGGTTCTTCCGTAGGCTCGGGCGCAGGCGTTGTCACCGCCGGAGTAGTTTCCTCGGGCTTGCTTTCTTCGCCGCCGCGTACGTTCAGCAGGATAATCAGCGCCGTAACCACCGCAATAAGAGCCACGGACAGCACGATCAGCATTATCCCGCTGCGTGAGAGACCGCCTTTTTTCACGGGGCGGCCGGGTATTTTCTTGTTTTTCTGCATTTTATTTTCTCCAATTATTTTCTGTATTTATTCTGTCAGACCCGCCAGCAGGAAAACCGCCGGGGAGTTCCAGTATATCGTGACTTCGTTGAGGGAGTAGCACTCCATGTTGTCCGAGAAGCACTTCATCGGGGGAGTTCCCTTCGGAATGAGCGCCCGGGCGAACTTGTCGTCGAGGCGGCTGTTCGCGCCGCCGCTGACCAGTCCGGGAATGCACTCCTCTACCTTGTCGGCGTGGGCGGGGCGGTGGTGCGGGTAATTCACGCACAGACTGCCGGTTCCGGTGATGTAGCTGTATCCGGTGGCGTTAACGCCGAGAATGTAGTCGAGCTGCATTGCGGCGTACTTCCGGAAATGCGGGTCGCCGTTGATGGAGCGCTTTTCGAGGTAGTCCGCGATGAGGAACGTCATGCCGTTTGTGAGCACGGTCATGTTGCTTCCCCAGTTGTACTGGTCGGGGTTCAGCGAAACTCCCCAGCCGTTTGAATCGCAGACCTTGGCAAGTTTCTCGGCTTTTGCAAGGAACGCGGATCTCAGCCTTGACAGCACCGCGGCGTTCCCACGGTTGTGGAGCAGCAGAGCCAGCGAGCCGAATCCTCCGACCGAAGCGAATCCCAGCGATGTCAGGCTGAAATTCTCGTTCAGCAGGTTCAGCAGTCTGGCGTAGTACATTTCGTTGTCGAAAATCGCGAACAGCTCCGCGGCCGCCCAGAAGCGGTTGTCGCGGTCGTTGCGCTCGCCGTAAACGCCGGTCTCGCAGCCCTCGGGGTTGTCGAATCCGATGAATCCCGGGTACTTTTCAAGCCATTCGTAGGCGGCGCAGGAGCTTTTCAGCAGCCTGCCGGAGAATGCCTTGTCGAACTCGCGGTAGATCCCGGAAGCCAGCGCGGTGACAGCCGCAAAGTCGGCGGTAGCGTTGGAGGAGACCGGAAGCACGTACATTTGTTCGCGGTCGTCCTCGGGCATTACGAAGGCGGCGTGCTTCGCGGTGGTAGCTTTGTGCCAGACCGCGCCGTCGAATCGCTGCATTTTCAGGAGCCACTCAAGCTCCCAGCGGCACTCTATAAGTATGTCCGGCATATTTGAGGGCTTGCCGGGAATATTCAGATCCTGCCTGCGGAACGCTTCCGGGAACATCTTCCACGCATAGAGAAGGTGAGCCAGTGCGGCGGCGGCAGCGGTGACGTACTTGCCGTAGTCCCCGGCGTCGTGCCAGCCTCCGGTAACGTCGAGCTTAACGGAGTGATCCTCCCAAAGCACCGCAGGCGCGGAGTGACACTTTTCGTGCGTCCACATTCCGGCGTATTTCTCCTCAAGGGCGCAGCCGCAGCGCTGGAAGTAGAACGCTTTCATGCAGTCGTCGAAGCAATTCTTGTAGACGTCCTCGCCGATACGGAATACCGGCGAGAAATCAGTCCCGCTTATAATGCGGTAAGTCCCGGGGGCGGTCAGGCGGCTGAAATCCGCCTTGAACAGCGTTTCGCCGGAGGCTTCGTCAGCCCCCGCCGGGACAGGAACTCCCGAGAAGCAGATGCTCCCTGTTTCGTTGATCACCGAGTAATAACCCGCAGGGAATGTGAAAACCGCAGTCTTTTCCGCGGTGGGAAGGTAGCCCGCCTGGTCGACGAATATCCGGAAGGAGGTTTCCAGCCTTTCAGGACGTGGGCTTTCTATATCAGCATTGTTCATTTGCAATACCTCATGTGTTGTTCTTTGCCCGGATCTGGGGTGATTTTTATGTGCCGGGCGTATGTCAATACACAATTATTCTACCACAATGCCCGGAATAAGTCAATAGAAAATTACTTATTTATATGTAAATTCTGGTATAGATGCATTACAGGAAAAATATAGCAAAAAAGGGCTGCAACTTAATGCAGCCCTCAGTGAATTTGTTATAGCTCAAATCTCAACGAATGCAGCGGTGCAGCCGTCGACCTTAACGGTACCGCCGGCGACTTCAGCCTTGCCGCCGACCGTGTAAACCAGCTTTCCGGGAAGTCCGCCGACCTCAGCCTTTTCAGCGGAGGGGTTGATTATCACGGCGATCGTCTGGGAGCCGTCGGAGCGCTTGTAAACCATCGGGTAGCCGTCGGAGATGAACTCGATGGAGCCGCGGCTTTGCAGCGCGGGGTTAGCCTGCCGGAACTCAATGAGCTTCTTGACCTCGCTGCGCAGGGAAGCCGGGTCGCTGCTCTGGGTCTCGGCGTCGGGACGATCAGCGGCGGGATCCTGTGGAATGTACAGCATTTCAGCCGGAGCGGTGGAGAATCCTGCGTTCAGTCCCTTATTCCACTGCATGGGGGAGCGGGAACCGGTTCTGCCGTAGCCTCCCTCGACGGAAGTCAGGTTCTCGACGTAGCGCATGCCGATCTCATCGCCGTAGTAGATGAACGGAGCGCCGGGCATTGAAAGCAGGAACGCGAAGGCAACGCGGAGCTCGTCAACATCAAGGGTGCGGGCAAGTCTGTCCATGTCGTGGTTGCCGGAGGGAATGCAGATCAGACCCTTTCCGTCGGTCTTGGCGCAGTTTGCCTTGTAAGCCTCGATGAACTCCTTAGCGGAACCCTTTGCACGCTTGGAGAAATACGGCTCGTCGCAGCGGAACAGGTCGTTGTAGTGGGAGGGCCCGAAGTGCAGCAGGAAGTCCATGTGGAAGCCGCCGATGAGAGATTTGTCCGGTTCGCCCCATTCGCTGACCATAGCGGCGTCCGGGAACTCTTTATTAAGGAACTCGCGGATATTCTGCCACAGCGCGATGGTACCCTTGCCGTCCTCGTCGTGCTTAACAAGGGAGCCAGCCATGTCAACGCGGAATCCGTCGCAGCCCATTGCAAGCCAGAATCTCATTATGTCCTTGAGAGCCTCGCGGGTGGCTATCGGACCGGGAGCGTCCATCGGCTGCTGCCAGTCGCGGTCAGGCTTGTAGAAGCCGTAGTTCAGCGCTGGCTGGTGGGAGAAGAAGTTGACAGCGCAGGAGCCGTCGCGGTCGGAGATACCGCGGATACAGCCCATTCCCTCGGGTGATTCCCAGATGCTGTTAGTCCAGACGTAGCGGTCGGTGAACTCGTTGCGCTCTGCCTTCATGGATTCCTTAAACCATTTGTGGGTAACTGCGGTGTGACCCGGCACGAGGTCTAGCAGCACGTGAATTCCGTGTGCGTGCGCCTCGGAGAATACCCGGGCGAGATCTTCGTTCGTGCCGTAGCGCGGAGCGGCGGTGTAGTAGTCCTCCACGTCGTAGCCTGCGTCGCCGAAGGGGGACTTGAAGCAGGGATTGATCCAGATGGCGTTGCAGCCGAGTTCCCTGATGTAGTCCAGCTTTTCGATTATACCGTTAAAATCGCCTATGCCGTCTGCGTTGGTGTCGTTGAAGGACTGGGGATATATTTCGTAAAATACTGCATTATTGAGCCATTCGGGCTGCTTTGTAATACTCATGATCGTTCTCCTTTGGTTGTTTTATTACGGTGAAACCGTTTACACCTATAGTATAGCAGAAATTTCTAAAAAGTAAAGCGGCAAACCGTACAATAAAAAAGCGGGATTTTTGCGAAATTTCCGGTGATATAATTAAAGACGATAGATTTGTACGATTTTTCGTGCTGTTTTTACTATCCTGTGCAAATCAGAACCCGCGCATCTTGAGCTTGTTTACGAGCTGCACATAAAATTCCCGGACATCGAACCCCGGTATATTCTCGCGGTTGAGGTCGATCACATCCGCGTGGGTGATACCGCGCTTTCCCGTTGGGTGGAGCACTGTGAAATCCTCGCCCCAGGGCGCGGAGGTCAGCGCTACCAGACCGTCGTTGTCGCCGTCGTATTTTTTCACGATGGGGTAGGAGAGGTTCAGCGGAAACCGCCCGCTCTTTGAGCACCGCGCATGGGAGCCTACGCTCTGGTACATCACGCCGGGCGCGTCAGGCGTGTCCTGATCGAACTGCTCGCAGCGGCTGTTCGTGAGGTCGGTAACTGCCGCGAGGAAGTCCGGATTTGGGTCGCCGAGGCGCTTGAACGCGGAGTTGTAGATCTTTTCAACGCTTTTAACGAATTTCTCCGGCGCGGTGTTCAGAAGGTACTCCGCGAAAAGGCAGCCGTGGTGCGGAGTGTTTATCGTGGTCAGGGAAGCGACGTATTTATCCGAGCCGAGCTTCGAAATAGCGTATCTTGAGTCCAGACCGCCCTTGGAGTGCGCGATGATGTTCACCTTGCCGCAGCCGGTCTTTTGCACGAGCTGCTCGATACGATCGGCGAGTTCAGCGGCGCTGTCCTCCACGGAAGCCGCCGACTGCTGCTCGCCGTAGAATATCACGGCTCCGTTGGCTTCAAGCTCCGCCGGGATACGCCCCCAGTAGTTCATCAACTTGCTGTCCCGGAAGAACACCCCGTGCACGAGCAGCAGCGGGTATTTAGTGCGGCATAGCTGGTCGTCGCGGCGGGACTTGTTGAGCAGCGCCTTTTCGGTCTCGAATGCGCATTCCCGGCGGGTTATGCGGTATATCAGCGCGAGCATTACAAGGTCGGCGGGCATCACCATTCCCAGCACTATACCCCACACGCGGTATTTCAGCCCGAGCTGTACCGACGTGCAGTAGACCTTTATTATACCGTTCCAGAAAATCACGAGTTCGGCGCAGAACAGCACGATTCCTTCCGAGACCGCCGTCAGCGTCGGAATAACGCTGCATACCGCCGCCCAAATCGTGTACGCTGCGATTCCCAGGCAGGCTATGCCGGTCACGAAAAACGCGAGTATCTGTTCGGTGCCGTCGGCGAGTATCCTGAGCCGGAAGGTGGGATATTTTTTCAGCTCCGGGAAAATGCAGTACACTATAAGATAGGTGAAAAACGCGGTGTAGACCAGAATGTACACCGGCAGCGGCGCTCCCGCAAAATACATCAGCAGCGGGCTTGAGATACCTGCGGTGATAAGCAGGTAATGAACTATCCTGACAACCATGTCTGTGTGACCTCCCAGTTTTGCACGAAGCCGGTCAGCGGCGGCTTCGGCTATGCGGTCGGAGTTTTCCGCCAGTGTTATGAGCCATGCGATAAATCTCATGCTTCCTCCTCCGGAATGCCGAAAACCGTTTGAAGCAGAGCCTTTCCGCTTTCCGTGCGGAATATCCTTTCGCAGGCGTTCCGGACTGCGTCCATTGAAGCGCCGTCCTCGAACAGGTTTACTACGAAATCCGCTTCAATGAGTATCTGAAGATCCCTGCCGTCGATTCCAGTATAGGTGTGGTGATGGCCTACCATGTAGCATATCCGCGCAATGTCGCCGGCGGGGAAGTCCAGCTCTTTCAGCATTTTTTCCGCCTCCGGAGGTCCCAGCCGCTCCTGGAGTTTTCCTCCGCACTCCCCGAACTGTGCTTCCGCGGGCTTGATGCCGATATCGTGGACGAGCGCGGCGCATTCCAGCAGGAACTGCTCTTGCTCCGGAAGCTGCTCTCTCAGCCCGATGTACCGTGAGAACGCGTGGACCTTTATAAAGTGCTGAATGCGCTTGGGGTCGCCTGTGTAGTACTCTATCATTTTTTCGGTGAGCTTCTGTATCATATAATTACCTCATAATCTGAACTCGCAGCCTGATTCTTTTGACAGTATTGTACCATAAATCCCTGAATAAATCAACCATAAAAGGATAAAATAACACGAGAAAACGGCAGAAAGGGGATACAGATTTGTCTGAAAAAGTACACACATCAATACCGTCGGACACTCCGCTTGCGAAATCGCTCGACCGCAATCTTGTGATGCTGAAGGGAATAACCGGCGGCTCAAGCGATGTGATAATAAAGACCGGTACTCTGTGCGGGGCGCGCATTGCGGTGATAACCTGCGAGGGAATGGCAGACACGGACACGCTCGCGCAGCTCATCTACAAAAAGCTGAACGACGCCGGAAATTCCGAAAAGCTACCGCCGGAGGAGATAATGTCGCGGCTGTTCGACGACTGGCTGATAGCCGCAGAGCAGCTTGACGTACTGAACATCGGCGACCTGGTTCTGAAAATGCAGAGCGGCTTTGCGATAGTCCTTGTGGACGGCACTTCACGGGGTATCGCCATCGGTATCCAGGGGTACCCCTCGCGCGGGGTGGACGAGCCTTCCGGGGAGCTGAACGTCCGGGGCAGCCGCGAGGGCTTCGTGGAGGTGATACGCCGCAACATGGCGCTGATACGCCGCCGCATAAAGTCTCCTACTCTGGTGTTCGAGATGATGGTGATAGGTGAGCGCAGCAACACGGATATCTGCTTGTGCTACCTAAGCGACAAGGCGTCGCCGAAGCTGCTTGAGGACGTAAAGAAGCGGCTCAAAACCGTGAAGCTCAACACGATACTTGAGAGCGGCTATTTGCAGCCGTTTTTCGAGGGAAGCGGCGGCTGGTTCTTCTCGGAGTGCGGGACCTGCGAGCGCCCGGATTCCTTCGCGGCGAAGCTCTACGAAGGACGGATCGGGATACTCGTGGACGGCACTCCGTTCGCGCTGACCGTTCCGTACCTCTTTATAGAGAATTTCCAGACCCTGGACGACTACACTCAGAAGCCGTTCTACGCGCTGTTCATCAGAATTGTGCGGCTGGCGGCGTACTTCATTACGCTGTTCCTTCCGGGAGCCTACGTTGCGATAGCCTCCTACAGCCCGGAACTGCTGCCGTCGTCGCTGCTGCTTAACCTCGCAGCCTCGGAGCAGGCGGCGCCTTTCTCGCTTATGGCAGAATGTCTGCTTATCCACTTTATGTACGAGATACTCCGCGAGGCAGGGATACGCCTTCCGCGCCCGATAGGCCACGCTATAGGCGTTGTCGGCGGTATAGTTATCGGCGATATCACGGTCAACGCCGGGCTGGTCGGCGCTCCGATGGTGCTGGTGGTGGCGCTGAGCGGACTTTGCAGCTTCGTTGTGCCAGCGCTTTACGAGCGCACCGTGATCCTGAGGTTCATCTATATCCTTGCCGGCGGCATTTTCGGGCTTTTCGGACTGCTGCTCGCGGCGGGCGTAATTATAATCAAGATGTGTTCGCTGAACACCTACGGCGTGCCATATATGGCGCCGATATCCCCGTATAATCCGAGAAGCTCCCGGGACATGCTGTTCCGCGCGGGCTGGAAGCGCCTCCAGAAGGGCGACGTCACGGTGCAGGGTCTGAACGGCAGCGAACTTAGCGGAGGTAAGAATGCCTGAGATAAGTGAAAATTCGCATAAGATCAGCGCGGCGCAGCTATTCTGCATACTCCTGCTGATGAGAGTTTCCACCGAGCTGGCGTATCCCTCAAAGGGCGGCTTCGGCGGGAGCGGTCTGGCGGCGGCTCTTACCGCCGAGGCGGTGCGCTTCCTGATAGCCCTGCCGGTGCTTATCTACGCCTGCAAGGGCGGCGGATTCTACGCGGCGGTATGGCGTAAAAACCGCTTCCTTGGCTGGGTCGCGGCGGTCGGAGCCACGCTGCTCCTGGCGGGGTTTGTTGTGCGCACTGCGGTGTACGCCTCCGGGTTTGTGCGCAGGAATATGCTGCTGAAAACTCCGCAGCTCCTGATAGCGCTGCTGATGGCTACGTTTGCGGTGTACGCCGCGGTGAAGGGCGGCGAGGCTCTCGCCCGGGCGGGAGTGCTGTTCCTGTGGGCGGCCGGGATCGTGACTGTACTGCTGATACTCGCGGATATCCCCTATATGGATTTCGGCAGGGAACTCCCGGAATGGAGCACTGCGCTGTTTCTGACCGACGTTGTCGAGCGTTTCTGCCGCAGCGGCGAGTACCTCGTATTCGCGGCGCTGCTGCCGTATGTCCGCAGCAGCAATAGCGCAGACCGGAAAAAGCTCGGAGCCGCAGGGTTCTGCTTTGCGGCGGCGGGGGCGGTCTGCTCCGCGCTGTTCTGCGTATTCTTCGGGGCGGTGCTCGGCGAGTACTACAGCATGGCTGATTATCCGATAGCCGCCGCCGGCTCACTTGCGGACGTCGTTCTGTTCAAGAGACTTGACGGAGCTGCATGCGCGGTGTGGTCGATGGCTTCGGCGTTCAGAATGGGCGTGATGCTGTTTGCGGCGTGGTCGGTGATAGGAGAGGTGCTGAAATGCTCCCGCGGAGCTTCACAGCCCGCGCCCGGAAAGGAGAGCTGCGCATGAAAAAATTCCTGCTGCTGTTTGCCGGAGCGCTCATGCTGCTGAGCGGCTGCTCTACGTCGGAAATCGGGGAACGCGCAATAATCCAGGCAGCCGCCGTAGACTACGACGGGGAATATATCGTGAGCGCGCTGCTGTTCAGCTCCGGCGGCGGGAGCGGCGAGCTTGTGAACGCCGCCGATGAGAACGTAATTAAAGTCACCGGGCGGGGAAGCACGTTTTCGGAGGCGGTCGACGATATCTCGCTTGTTGACGGCAAGGAGATATTCATGAGCGAGAACCGCCTGCTGATACTCGGAGCGGGGTTCGTGGAAACCGACTTCACTCCGGCGCTGGAAACGCTCTCCCGGGACATGCGCTGTTCGCTGAACATGCTGGTGTGTACCGCCGACGATCCCGAGATACTGACCGACCTTCATTTCAAGGAGGGTCTGACCGCCGCCGAGAAACCGGTCAGCATGATAGAGAATGCGTACAGCTCCGGCTCGTCGCCTCGGGCATACCTGCTCGACCTGCTGAACGACGCGGCGGCGGGTCGTGAGACTCTGCTCCCGAGGTTCCGCGGAACGCAGAACGGCTACGGCATGACCGACGGCGACAGCGGCGAGACCGCAGAGCTGTACGGCTCGAGGTTTCTGAGCGGCGGAAGGCTCTCGGCTCCGCTGAATCCTGAGGAGACCGCCGGAGCGCTCCTGGTGACCGGGGAAAGCGGCCGCACTCTGCTGAACTTCACGCATGCGGGCAGGGAGCTGGGATGCGAGGCATACTCCGTGAAGCTGACGGAGGAGGACGGCGGCTACGTGCTTTCCGCGAAGCTGCGCCGCCGTGACGGCTCCCGGCTTCCGGAGGAACTAAAGGACGCCGCTATGTCGGAACTATATAGTATCGTACGGGCGGGGCTTGACGCGCTCGGGTGAATTTTCAGGCACGGCGGACTCCGCGAGGGGCTGCCGTGCTTTTTGCAGTGCGGGTTCGTAGGATTCGATGTGCAAAATGCACAATTTAAGTTTGAAAAAATATATGTTATTTGTTGAAAATTTTGTTGAAAAACTCTTGACTTTTTTGCAAATCCGTGTTAAATTATATTTAGCACTCAGAGAGCTAGAGTGCTAAAGACTTAGGAAGGTGGTCAGATTGGATACCAGATCAATGAAAATACTCGCGGCGATAGTCGATGAGTATATCAGAACAGGCGAGCCGGTAGGTTCAAAGGCGCTTGCCGAAAAACCGGACATCTCGGTTTCCTCTGCCACGATAAGAAATACGATGGCGGCGCTCGAGCAGGAGGGTTATCTTGATCACCCTCACACATCTGCCGGAAGGGTTCCGACATACAAGGGCTACAGGTTCTACATCGACAACCTTATGGATCCGATACCGCTGGATCAGGCGGATAAGGAGCAGATCGACGGGCTGCTTGAAAAAGCGGTCCACGACAGCAGCTCCTCGCCGGAGGAAGCGATAGTTGAAAGCGCTTCCGCAGCGCTTGCCGAGATCACGAAATGCGCGACGTACTCAACGAATCACGTTTCGCAGTTCTCGGTCATCACTAAGGTGGACGTTATCCCGACGGGACGCCGCATGTACGTGCTGCTGATGATAACCAGCACCGGCGCGATAAAGAACCGGGTCTGCCGAATGCAGTTCGACCTGACGAACGAGCAGATGGAGTTCTTCACGAACTTCGTCAGCAAGAATCTCCAGGGCGTGAACCTCGCGGAAATGACCGACGAGTACATCAACAAGCTCACCCAGGCGCTCGGCGCGTATATGATAACGCTCTCGCCGCTGCTGACAGCGGTGTGCGAGCTTTCGAACGACCTTGTGCAGGGCAACGTCGACGTACAGGGACAGAGCAACCTGATAGAATGTCAGGAGTTCCCGGTGATGGACGTTATGAAGTTCCTGGAGAACAAGAAAGAGCTTTCAGCGCTGCTGGACAGCACGTTCTCGGGCATCAGCATAAAGTTCGGCGGCGAGGACAGCGCGGATACGTTCGCAATAAGCAATTCAAGCTTTGTCAGCGGAACGTATTACAAGGACGGCAAGCCCGCGGGAACCCTCGGAGTCATCGGCCCGATGAGACTGGACTACCGCAGGGTTATCCCCTACATCGAGTATTTCAGCAACAAAATTACAAGGCTGCTTTCTGAAGAAACGGATAAGCCGCCTCAGATAGAAAGTGAGGTCAAGGAAAATGGAGAATAGCGAAAGCAAGGACCTGGAGCAGAACGCACAGACCGAAGAAGCCCCCACAGAAGCAGAGGCGGTCGACGAACAGCCCGCAGATGACAAGCTCGCCGCAGAGCTGGCACAGGTAAAGGATCAGCTCCTCCGGACGATGGCTGAATACGACAACCACAGAAAGCGCACCGCAAAGGAAAAGCTGGAGCTTCGCGCGGACATCATCTCAAACGTTGTTTCAGACTTCCTGCCGGTCATGGACAATCTCGAAAGAGCGCTCCAGGCGGATTGCACTGACGAGAAGTACAAGCAGGGCGTTCAGATGATCTACGACAGCTTCATGGAGACACTCAAGAAACTCGGCGTTACCGAGATCGAGAGCGACGGCGCGGATTTCGACCCGCAGCTTCACCAGGCTGTGCAGAGGGTCGACGAGGACGGCGTTGAGAGCGGCAAGGTCGCAAAGACCTTTGCAAAGGGCTACAAGATAAACGACAAGGTGATCAGATTCGCCATGGTCGCAGTAGCCAACTGAACACAGTAAATCAAGTATATTTTCATAGCATGACATCATGCGAACAGAAGAATGGAGGAAATCACTATGGGAAAGATCATTGGTATTGACTTAGGTACAACAAATTCCTGCGTATCCGTTATCGAAGGCGGCGAGCCGGTAGTTATCACCAACTCCGAAGGCTCCAGAACAACGCCTTCCGTTGTAGCATTCACAAAGGACGGCGAGCGTCTGGTAGGTCAGCTTGCGAAGAACCAGGCTGTTACTAACCCTGAAAAGACCGTTATCTCCATCAAGAGACACATGGGCAGCGATTACAAGGTTGACATCGACGGTAAGAAGTACACTCCTCAGGAGATCTCCGCGATGATCCTTCAGAAGCTGAAGGGCGACGCAGAAGCATATCTCGGCGAGAAGGTCAACGACGCAGTTATAACTGTACCGGCATACTTCACCGACAGCCAGCGCCAGGCTACCAAGGACGCAGGTCAGATCGCAGGTCTGAAGGTACACAGAATCATCAACGAGCCGACAGCGGCAGCGCTCGCTTACGGCATTGATAAGGAAGAAGAGCAGAAGATCGTTGTATACGACCTCGGCGGCGGTACGTTCGATGTATCCGTAATCGAGATCGGCGACGGCGTTCAGGAGGTTCTTGCGACCGCCGGCAACAACCACCTCGGCGGCGACGACTTCGACCAGAGAGTAATTGATTACCTCAAGGGCGAGTTCAAGAAGTCCGACGGAATCGACCTCAGCAATGATAAGTTCGCGATGCAGAGACTGAAGGACGAGGCCGAGAAGGCAAAGATCGCGCTCTCCAACTCCACCTCCGTAAACGTAAATATCCCGTATATCACCGCAGACGCTACAGGTCCTAAGCACCTGAACGTAACCCTCACAAGAGCAAAGTTCAACGAACTGACCGCAGACCTCGTTGAGTCTACAATGGGTCCGCTGAAGCAGGCGATCTCCGATTCCGGCCTTGACAAGAACGAGATCGACAAGATCCTTCTGGTCGGCGGTTCTACAAGAATCCCCGCAGTTCAGGACGCAGTAAAGAACTTCCTCGGCAAGGAGCCGTTCAAGGGCATCAACCCTGATGAGTGCGTTGCTATCGGCGCTTCTATCCAGGGCGGCGTACTGAACAAGGAAGTTACCGGTCTGCTTCTGCTCGATGTAACTCCTCTGTCCCTCGGTATCGAAACCGCAGGCGGCGTATGCACAAGAATGATCGAGCGCAACACCACCATTCCTACCAAGAAGAGCCAGATATTCTCCACCTACTCCGACAACCAGCCGAGCGTTGATATCAACGTCCTCCAGGGCGAGCGTGAGTTCGCAAAGGATAACAAGTCCATCGGTACCTTCCGTCTGGACGGCATCGCTCCGGCTCCCCGTGGAATCCCGCAGATCGAAGTTACATTCGATATCGACGCTAACGGTATCGTTAACGTAACAGCAAAGGATCTCGGCACCGGCAAGGAGCAGCATATCTCCATCACCGCTTCCACCAACATGAGCAAGGACGATATCGACAAGGCTGTAAAGGAAGCTGAGCAGTTCGCAGCCGAGGATAAGAAGCGTAAGGAAGAAGTAGACGTACGCAACGAGGCTGACCAGATGGTTTACCAGATCGAGAAGTCCATGACAGACTTCGGCGACAAGGTAACAGAGGACGACAAGGCAAAGGTTCAGCCCAAGCTCGACGCCCTCAAGGAAGCCCTCAAGGGTACTGACATCGAGGCTATCAAGACTGCCAAGGACGAACTCCAGAAGGAATTCTACGAGGTAGCAGGCAAGATCTACCAGGCTCAGGGCGCGGCAGCCGGTGCGGCTGAAGGCGCAGCTCCTCAGCAGGACAACGGTCCTGTTGACGGCGAAGTCATCGACGAATAATCATTAAGGTAGCACAGCGCCTTGAGGGTAATCCGCAGGGCGTTGTGTTTTCGTACCCTATACAAAATACAAACCTCATACAAAGGATTGATTACTTATGGATAAAAAAGACTATTACGAGGTGCTAGGTCTGAAAAAGGGCGCTACCGACGCTGAGATCAAGAAGGCGTACCGTCAGATGGCAAAGAAATACCACCCCGACCTTAATCCTGATGATCCCGAGGCAGAGGCTAAATTCAAGGAGGTCAACGAAGCTAACGATGTGCTTTCCGACCCTGAGAAGAAGGCCAGATACGATCAGTTCGGCTTCGCGGGAGTCGATCCGAGCTACGGCGCGGGTCAGGGCGCAGGCGGCGGTGGAGGATTCGGCGGTTTCGGCGGATTCACAGGCGGCTTCAGCGGCGGCGACGGCATAGACCTCGGCGATATATTCGACAACATTTTCGGCGGCGGCTTCAGCGGAGGTTCGCGCTCCAATCCGAACGCGCCGCGCAGAGGCTCTGATATCGTCGTATCGCTTAATATCAAGTTCATGGAGGCCTGCAAGGGCATAGTCCGCGACATCGAGATCAACCGCGTTGAGACCTGCCCGGACTGCAACGGCTCCGGCGCAAAGGCTGGCACCCAGGCAAAGACCTGCCCGGACTGCCACGGTTCCGGTAAGATAAACGTACGCCAGCAGACCGTATTCGGCACGATGCAGTCCACAAGGGTCTGCACGAAGTGCGGCGGCAAGGGCAAGGTCATCGACACTCCGTGTCCGACCTGCTCCGGCAACGGCGTGACACAGAAGAAGGTCAAGATCTCGGTAAATATCCCGGCTGGTATCGCAGACGGTCAGACCATCAGGCTCACCGGCAAGGGCAACGCAGGCGCTAACGGCGGCCCACGCGGCGACCTCAAGGTGCGCGTTTCCGTGCTTTCCGACAGGGTGTTCGAACGTGACGGCGACAACATCATAATTGAAGTTCCGCTGACCTACACGCAGGCGGCGCTCGGCGCGGAAGTAGACATCCCGACCATCGACGGCCCGATGAAGTACACTATCCCGGCTGGAACTCAGCCCGGAAAGGTATTCACCATCAAGGGCAAGGGCGTTCAGCACGTACAGCGCGGCGGCCGCGGAGACCAGCTCGTCAAGGTGTCCATCGAGGTTCCGACCAACCTCAGCAAGAAGCAGAAAGACGCTCTCCAGGCGTTCGAAAGCACCCTTGAGGATAAGAACTACTCAAGGCGCGCGAGCTTCTTCGACAAGCTGAAAGATTTGTTCAAGTAAATAATGGCTTCAAGAGCCGCTCCGGACGCCGGGGCGGTTCTTTTTTCTTCGTTTTTCTCAATTTTTCGCCGGAATGCGCAGATTTTTCGTCAGAATTATGGGGTTTACCTCTTGAAATGCGCGTGAGTTTGTGGTAAAATATAATCTGAGTTATTATGTACAGGTAGTCTTGAGTAAACTGTACTCAGAAAGGACGCACTTTACTGTGCGCATGGTGGAAAATATGGCTAAAATGAAGATAGCGGTACTGTTCGGCGGAGCTTCAAGCGAGCACGAGGTCTCCCTGGTGTCGGCGTATTCTGTGCTGACGAATATTCCCAAGGATAAGTACGACGTGATGTGCATAGGCATCACGAAGAAGGGTCACTGGCTCTGCTACCCCGGCGAGTACGAGGATATCAGGACCGGCGAGTGGGAGAACAACCCCGATAACTGCACCGCTGTGATAAGCCCGGATACAGTCAGCAAGGGAGTTATCCTCCTCGGCGCGGACGACAAGTGCTACATACGCCGCCTTGACGCGGTGTTCCCGGTGCTGCACGGAAGATTCGGCGAGGACGGCACCGTGCAGGCTCTGTGCGCACTCGCGGGGCTTCCCTGCGTAGGCTGCGACATGACCAGCAGCGCCGACTGCATGGATAAGGCTATTACTCACACTATCCTCGACGCGGCTGGTATCCGCACCGCTCCCTACTGCTACATCACCAGGGATTCCCTGCATGATATGGACGGCGCATGCGATACTATAGAAAAGAAGCTCGGCGGCTATCCGATGTTCGTAAAGCCCGCCTGCGCAGGCTCTTCCGTTGGAGTGAGCCGCGCCGCTGACCGCGAGGCTCTCAAGAACGGCATCAAGATAGCGTTCGCACACGGCGAAAAAGTGGTGATCGAAGCCGAGATAATCGGCAAGGAAGTCGAGTGCGCGGTACTCGGCAACGGAACCGACCTCATCGCGTCCATTCCGGGGCAGATAACCCCCGCCGAGGAGTTCTACGACTACGACGCAAAATACAAGCTGGGAACCTCCGTTCTGGATATTCCGGCGAAGATATCCCCGGAAATGACCGAGGAGCTCCGCGAGACCGCAAAGAAGGCGTTCATCGCGATGGGGTGCAGCGGATTCTCCCGCGTGGATTTTTTCGCGACAGAGAACGGTCTGGTGCTCAACGAGATAAACACTATCCCCGGATTCACGCCGATAAGCATGTACCCCAAGCTGATGGCGAACATGGGCATTGAATACGGAGACCTGCTCGACAGGCTCATTGAGCTTGCAGTGGAGAGAAATTCTGAAAACTAAGGCTGGAGTGATAAAATTGGCAGATAATGCAAAGATAAAGCTCATATTAAAGCAGACCGCGGACGGCAGCACGGACAGCTCCGAGCTGTTCACACGCGGGGAATTCCGGGAGCACGGCGGCAGCTTCTTCATTGACTACGACGAGAGCGAAGCCACCGGCTACGCAGGAAGCCACGTGCAGCTCCGCATAGGTCAGCAGGACGACACCGTCACCATGACCCGCACCGGCAAGGCGTTTTCGAGCCTTGTGTTCGAGAACGGAAAGCGCCATTTCTGCCAGTACGGCACGGAGTACGGCGACTGCATGATAGGCATTTCCACGGTAGATATGAGGAACGGCATGACCTCCGACGGCGGCGAGCTTTACGTCCGCTATACGATAGACGTCAACGCGGGACTTATGCTCGAAAATGAGATAACGATACACGTAAAACCCCACAACAACTAAGAGGAGAACAACAGAATGTACAACGCAGTAGAAGAAGCAAAGGCACAGGTCAAGGAAATAATCATGGGCGCGCTCGGCAGGCTCGTCGGCGAGGGAAAGCTCCCCGCAGAGCCGCTGCCGCCTTTTCAGGTGACTATCCCGGCTGACAACAGCCACGGCGATTTCTCCGCGAACACCGCGCTGGTGTCCGCGAAGGCGCTGAAAAGCAATCCACGCGCTGTCGCGCAGATGATAGTTGAAGCCGCTGTGCTGGACGGCACCGATTTCAGCAAGATCGAGGTCGCAGGACCGGGCTTCCTGAATTTCTTCATCGGCGGCAAGTGGTTCGCCGACGTTGTTAAGAACGCTGCTGCGCTCGGCGGGGATTACGGCAAGACAGACCTCGGCAAGGGCAAGCGCGTGCTGGTAGAGTTCGTTTCCGCGAACCCCACCGGCCCCATGCACATAGGCAACGCCCGCGGCGGCGCTATCGGCGACAGCCTTTCTTCGCTGCTCCAAGAGGCTGGCTACGAGGTCAGCCGTGAGTTCTATATCAACGACGCCGGAAACCAGGTCGCAAAGTTTGGTAAGTCCCTCGACCTGCGTTACCTCCAGCTTTGCAGCGAGGCAGGTCAGAAGGTCGTCGCGGAGTGCGGCTCCGACATGGAGAAGCTCACCAAGACCATCTACGACCAGACCTCCACGCCGGACGAAAACGGCAATATCCCCGAGGAGCAGAAGAACTTCCCGTTTACAATGCCCTCCGACGTATACCTCGGCATGGATATCATCGAGCACGCCAAGAATTACTACGACCTCCACGGCGGCAGGGAGCTTTCCGCGAAGCCCGAGGAAGAGCGCCGCAAGGCTCTGGTAGACTATGCTCTGCCGCTCAACGAGAAGCGCCTCGAGGAGGATCTGCTGAAGTACCGCATAAAGTACGACAACTGGTTCAAGGAGAGCACTCTGCACAACAACGGCGCTGTAAAGGCGGTTATTGAGAAGCTGAAAGAGGGCGGCCACACCTACGAGAAGGACGGCGCGCTCTGGCTGAAGGCCACCGACTTCGGCGGCGACCAGGACTTCGTTCTGGTGCGCTCCAACGGCTTCCCGACCTACATCGTGCCGGATATCGCGTATCACTACGACAAGCTCATCACCAGAGCCTACGATAAGGCGATAAACGTCCTGGGCGCAGACCATCACGGATATGTTCAGCGCATGCGCATCGCGCTTTCCGCGCTGGGTATCGACGACAAGCGCCTTGACGTAGTTATAATGCAGATGGTAATGCTTATCCGCGACGGCAAGCCCTGCAAGCTCAGCAAGCGCTCCGGCAAGGCAATCACGCTGACGACGCTGCTCGACGAAGTTCCGATAGACGCGGCGAGATTCGTATTCAACCAGCGCAACGCCGACACTCACCTTGAGTTCGACCTCGACCTCGCGGTAGAGGAATCCAGCAAGAACCCGGTATTCTACGTTCAGTACGCGCACGCGCGCATTTGCAGCGTTATCCGCAAGCAGGTTGACGAGGGCGTGAGGTACGAGGGCGGAGCCGTATCCTACACCGAGCCGGCTGAGTTCGCGCTTATCCGCAAGATCGCTGAAATGCCTGAGATGATCAACACTGCCGCGAAGGACTACGACCCCTCCGCGCTGACCAGATACTCATACGAGCTTGCGCAGGCGTTCCACAAGTTCTACGACAGCTGCCCGATAAAGGACGCTGACGCCGACGTCAAGCAGTCGCGCCTTGCGCTCTGCGAGGCTGCGCGCACCACGCTCAGGAACGTGCTTTCGCTGCTGAAGGTGGAAGCTCCGGAGAGAATGTAAAACTAACGGCGCCGCGCAGTGAACGGCTTTCGGCTCTGCGCGGGCGCTGCCATATAGAAACGGGAAAATATGTTCAGACAAGAAAAAAAGTATTATGCCAGGGCGTTCCTGTACGCGCTGGCAATGGCGGCGGTGCTTCTGGCGCCGTTCGTGCTGCTTGACGGCGGGTACTTCGTGTACTACGGCGACTACAACGCGCAGCAGATACCATTCTATAAGACCTGCATAGAGGCGGTGCAGAGCGGAAATCTGGGCTGGAACTGGCGAACCGACCTTGGCGCGAACTTCGTAGGCTCCTACAGCTTCTACACGCTTGGAAGCCCGTTCTTCTGGTTCGCGGCGCTGTTCCCGGTGGAGATATCGCAGTACCTGATGGCTCCGCTGCTGGCGCTGAAAATCGCGTGCTCGTCGTTCTTTGCGTTCGTGTATATACGGCGGTTCGTGACGAATCCGCAGCACGCGCTCATCGGCGGACTGCTGTACGCATTTTCCGGCTACTCGATGTACAACATATTCTTCAACCATTTCCACGAGGCGATAGTTTTCTTCCCGCTTCTGCTGATAGGGCTTGAGGAATCCGTTGTAAACAAGCGGCGGGGCGCGCTGGCGGCCGCAGTCGCGATAAACGCGTTTGTGAACTACTTCTTCTTCATCGGAGAGTGCGTGTTCCTGGTGCTGTATTTTGTGATACGCCTGATAGGCGACAGCCGCTTCCGCATTGGCGTGAAGGACTTTTTCTGCCTGGCGTTCGAGGCGGTCTGCGGCGTTCTCATTGCGGGCGTGCTTTTCGTTCCGTCGATATTCCAGGTGCTGGACGTTCCGCGTTCAACTTCAATGCTGAACGGCTGGGATTTCCTGTTCTACAATAAAAACCAGCGCTACGGGCTTATCCTTGAGGCTATGTTCTTCCCCGGGGAAGTCCCCGCGCGCACCATCATGTTCGAAAAGGCGGACTCCAAATGGAGCAGTGTGGCACTGTTCCTGCCGCTGTTCTCGATGTCCGGCGTTATCGCGATGGTCAAGGGCGCAGCCACGGAGGCTTCCCGCCGCATGAAGTGGCTGAGGATACTCCTTCCGGCATGCCTTATCATTGCAATGATCCCGGGACTTAATTCCTCCTTCGTGCTGTTCAATTACAGCTTCTACACGCGGTGGTTCTATATGCCGGAGCTTCTCTGCGCGATGGCGACGGTCTACGTCCTTGAACACGAGGAATTCGACCTCGGATTCGGCGCGAAGTTCAGCGCGGCGGCGGCGGGGCTGATGATCGTGCTGACTCTGCTGTTCCCGATAAAGTCGGATACCACCGACGAAGCCGGGGAGACAGTTTCGCAGACTCTACCGAGGCTGTTCACCGGCATAAACCCCGGAATTTTCGCAAATATAGCAGTTTGCTTGGCAACTCTGGCAGTGCTTTTCAACGTGCTCTACTGGCGCAGGCGCATGACCTCCGCGGCGTTCACAAATCGCGTGACGACGGTGACGGTGGTATGCTGTATGCTGCTTGGATACTACTATGTAGGCTACGGAAGGATACTTGGTCCGTACATCGGGGAGTACAACAAGAAGGTATCAGCCCAGATACACATTGACGATCCCGAATTCTACCGCATGGAGTCCACCGACAGCCAGAACAACATAAACATGCTGTGGGGAATGAGCTCCCTGAAGAGCTTCACCAGCATAATTCCCAGCTCGACCTTCGAGCTCTACGACCTGCTGGATATCAAGCGCGACGTGAATTCCAAGCCGGAAACGGAGCACTACGCGCTGCGTGCGCTGACCCGCGTGAAGTACCTCATGATAAGCGACGGCACGTCCGAGGAGGATGTCGAAAAGACCCTCTCGGAGCTTCGCACGTTTGAGTACCGCGAGGATCAGGACGGATGGAAAATTTACGAAAACACCGCCGCCCTGCCGATGGGCTACGCATACGACACGTATCTGTCCGTGGACGACGCAAAGGGCGGCAGCCACGTTGACAACCTTATGACCGGCAGCGTTATCCTCACCGACGAGCAGATCGGGAAGTATTCCGATATACTCACCGCCGGTGAAAACGAGGGTCTGAACGGAAGCAATCTGTATCGGAAGTTCCTCAGCGACGTTGAGGACAGAAAGTCGCTTGGTGCGAAGCAGTTCAGCGTGAACGGGAGCGGATTCACAGCCGTGACCGACTACGACCGCGAACGGCTGGTAGTGTTCAGCGTTCCCTACGACAGCGGCTGGAGCGGCACCGTTTCGGCGCAGGGCGGGGAGAGAGTCCCGCTGGAGATCGAGAAGGTCAACGGCGGATTCATCGGCGTGAAGGTGCCAGCCGGAGTATGCGAGCTGAGCTTCACATACAAGACCCCCGGAGCTTCCCTGGGAGTTATCTGCACCATCGTCGGAGTTGTGCTGTTCGGCGGATATATCCTGCTTTGCTTCGTGATACTCAGGCGCAGACCGCGCCGTTATGTCCACCTTTACACGCAGGATCAGGTGGACGGCGTGAAGGCGCATAAGTCCTACATCTCGCAGCTTTCGAAGCAGATATATGAGTCCCCGGAGAAGGGCGCGCTGAAGCTGGATTCCGAGGAGGAAAAGCTGTCCTGGCCGGACGTTGAGGAAAGCTTCATGGACAGGGAGATATACGATTTCAAGAACCGCGGTCCGAAGCCGCGCACTTCGCACATCACCGAGGACGATGAGGCGTATAATGTGCTCAAGGAGCTTGACGAGCAGAAGAACAACAGCGACGACATAGAGTAAAGGAGAAATCAATGGCACATCTTGAGGAAAAGACCATCTCCAGCGAGCAGAAGTTTGACGGCAGGATAGTGAAGCTTTACGTTGACAAGGCGGAACTGGAGGACGGAAAGATAGTCACCCGGGAGGTTATCCGCCACCCGGGCGGAGTATGCGTGCTTCCGCTGACCGACAAGAACGAGGTAATGTTTGTGAAGCAGTTCCGCTACCCGCACCAGACCGTACTGCTGGAGATACCGGCAGGCAAGCTGGAGTACGGTGAGAACCACAGCGAGTGCGGCCTGCGCGAGCTTAAGGAGGAGACCGGCTGCACCTGCGACGACTACACCTATCTTGGCAGCCTTATTCCGACCCCGGCGTACTGCGGCGAGGTTATCCATATGTACCTGGCGCGCGGACTTCATTCCGGCAGCCAGAAGCTCGACGAGGGAGAGTTCCTCGATGTTGTGAAGATACCTCTCGACGAGGCCGTAGCAATGGTCATGCGCAACGAGATACAGGATTCCAAGACCCAGATAGCGCTGCTCAAGACCAAGCTGCTGCTTGAAAAGAACGCTCACTGAATGTAGTCGCGGTAGGCTTGCAGAATGCGTTCCTCGAGGCTTTCGCGCGCAGAGGTCGAGATAGGGTGGATTATATCCCGGTAATCTCCGGTGGATTCACGGTGGCTCGGCATTGCCACGAACAGGCGTTCGTCCCCCTGGACTATTTTGATCTCATGGACTGCTATAGCGTTGTCGATGGTGATCGAGACCAGGGCGCGGAGCCTTCCCTCGTGCATGGTTTTTCTTATTTTGATGTCGCTTATTTCCATAACTGACCTCCATTGTTTTTGGTGTTATTGTGGGAATTTCTGCGCGGATTATTCATAAAATAATAGTATTATTGCTCTGGAAGGAGTCCTTGCTTTGGAAGATTTTCTCACTGGTAAAAAGCACATTCACTTTATAGGAATCGGCGGTTCGGGAATGTATCCGCTGGCTCAGATACTGCATTCCCAGGGGTATTACCTGACCGGCTCAGACAATAACGAAACGGCGACCCTGGACGCGGTTCGGAAAATGGGTATCCCGGTACATCTGGGGCATTCCCCGGCGAATATCGAGGGCGCCGACCTCATCGTGCACACCGCCGCGATAATGGCTGATAACCCCGAGCTGATCGCGGCAAAACAGAGCGGAGTTCTCACCGTGGAGCGCAGCGAGCTGCTCGGATTAGTCACGAGCTGGTACAGCAAGGCGTTCTGCGTGAGCGGCACCCACGGCAAGACCACCACGACCTCCATGCTGACGCATATCCTGCTTGCGGCGGGCATCGACCTTTCCGCAGTCATCGGCGGCAAGCTCAAAGCGATAGGCGGCAGCGGCAGAGCCGGCAGGAGCGAGTATATGGTCTGCGAGGCGTGCGAGTTCGTGGATACGTTCCTGAAGCTGTTCCCGAATATCTCGATAGTGCTGAACATCGACCGCGACCACCTCGACTATTTCAAGACGATGGAGAATCTGAAGCTCAGCTTCTCGAAGTTCTGCAAAAAGACCACCGATATGGTCATCGCGAACGGAAGCGACGCCAACACGATGGAAGCGGTGAACGCAAGCGGCACGGCGGCTAAGGTGATTACCTTCGGCAAGGCTTCCGACTGTGATTTCTACCCCGAAAACATCGACCACAAGGCGGATTTCCTGACTGAATTCGACTTCATGCACCACGGCGAAAAGCTGGAGCACATTGCGATACACGTACCGGGACTGCACAACGTTTACAACGCAGTCGCAGCGTGCGCGGCGGCTTATTCAGCGGGGATCCCCGCTGAGGCGCTCCGGGAGGGGCTTGACAAGTTCGGCGGAGCAATGCGCAGATTCGAGCGGCTTGCGGAGATAAACGGCGTTACCATCGTCGACGACTACGCGCACCACCCGGCTGAGATAGCGGCAACGCTGAAAACCGCCAAGGAAATGAGCTTCAAGCGGGTCTGGGCGGTGCACCAGCCGTTCACTTATTCGAGGACTGCAATGCTGCTCGACGAGTTCGCGAAAGCGCTTTCCATCGCGGATAGGGTCGTGCTGACCGAGATAATGGGCAGCCGCGAGAAGAACACCTACAACATCTATTCCAGGGATCTCGCAGCGAAGATAGACGGCTGCGTATGGTACACCGGCATGGAGGAGGTCGCACAGTACGTTGCGGCGAACGTCCAGCCTGGCGACCTGGTGATAACGCTGGGCTGCGGCGACATCTACAAGGCAGCCGACAGGATAATTGAAATTTTAAGGGATAAATAAGGAGCAGACATGTTTGAACTGATAAAGACCGAGGGACGCGCGCGCCGGGGCGTATTCAACACCCCGCACGGCGCGATAGAAACGCCGTTCTTCATGAACGTAGGCACCGCCGCAGCGATAAAGGGCGGCATTTCCTCCATCGACCTGAAGGGGCTGAAAACCCAGGTGGAGCTGTGCAACACCTATCACCTCCACCTGCGCCCCGGCGATGACATAATCTACAAGCTGGGCGGGCTCCATAAGTTCATGAACTGGGACAAGCCCATACTTACCGACAGCGGCGGATTTCAGGTCTTTTCGCTGTCGAAGCTCCGCAAAATAAAGGAGGAGGGCGTATATTTCGCCAGCCACATCGA
>OLOR01000128.1_pt1 | contig 84176 bp, 67 predicted proteins | sample 1672521 | NCBI WGS metagenome assembly OLOR01 (sample SAMEA3136695, study PRJEB25190) | human gut metagenome | biome: human gut; feature: human-associated habitat; material: faeces | place: Austria | collected 2013
TTTTCGGTCAGGATGGCAAATCCGATATGCTGTGATCCGGTATCTTCTCCGAGGCACATCTTTGGATGTGCACACCCGGTTTTGTATTTCAGGCGGATGGTAAACGGCTGCCGATAGGCAACCTCTGCCCGCTTTTCTTTTAACAGAATTCGTGCTTTTCTTGGCGTTGTTGGTGCCAGTCCAAGTCCATTTCTGCCGATTACCAATACTTTCATAGTTTCCTTTCTGCAGGGACAAGACTGTCCTGCACACCGAAGTGTTATTGTTCTTCGCCAATGTCCGTGAGCTTCTTACTGCGGGTCATCGAGCATACTCTTGCTCCGTATGTTGCCCGAATCCCAGTCCTGCTAGAACAACATTCTCACAGTCCAGGATATTGACTCATAAGACGTAGCCCTTGCGGGCTATGGCTAGTCAACTTTGCCTTTCGGCAGCCATATCCTTTCCTCACACGCTTTCACATGCTCGGTCATTCAATGGCCGATGTTGTTGACCTGTAAACCTGTCTCATGACAAGGAATATATCCGGGTTACCTCGCCCTCAGAAAAGCCCCAAAGGGAGATCTCTAACTTAATCTAACAATTAGAATCCGCCCTCTTGGTACGCTCTCGCCACTACATATGACGGCTCATAGAATGCACTCGCATTGTAGTTGTCAATGACCTCGCAAATAGGGTCATTGTACACCCGCACAATCCCATCCACATAGTTTTCTGTGGAAGACATTGTATCCAAGATAAGCCTTCGATACACTGCACCCATTTCAAGCGGAGTTGGGATTTTTTCTGCCAATTCTGGATCTACATTCGTAATATCGAATTCTCCCGAACCCAGCGAATAGTCTCGGATCCAATCTGCTTCCACCTGTAACGGATTTTCACAGTGCAAGACCGTAGCGCAACTGATCAGGTGGTATAATTCATCTTTCCCGATTTGATTAACTACATACTTATTTCTATGTTTCAGTTTTCTTGCCACACGTTCAATCATGTAACACATAAAATACAAATCATCCTCAGTGATTTCTTCCTCTGGAAAATACTTATTTTGCATAATACCTTACACTCCCTTCAAACTTCAAGTTCTTTAATGACCTTTGAGTACAGAAAACTATCTGATGCGTCGGATACGAAAATTTTGCCAATTCCCAAAATGCAGCTCTTGACGACTTTCCGGTCACAAAATCCTCAACATAGTTCCATATTTGATCATCTGCCATTGGACCCTCAACAATATCATAACTATGCTCAATACCTCTTCGACAATCTGCTATAAAATCCAGCCATTCCTCTGTCATTTCTTCAAAAATCAATACATTTAATGACGCATCTGGCAAATAAATATACTGATTAACGACAGGCATTCCTTTTTTTGACAAAGCCCATCTCTTTGCCTGCTTTTCAAAATTTGTGCAATAAAAACCGTATCCAAAATCTTTGTAAAAGCCATTTTGAAGAATACGCGGTTTTGATACTTCACGATTGCTTCCATGAAAAAGAATTCTTGATTCCATAACACCATAGGATGTTAACACATCCTGCCTCCTTTCAAAATCAAAATTAATTTCTCTTTTCCTCATTATACTGATGAATATTTGTTTTGTCAAAAAATAAAGGACACCGACTTAATGTCAATGCCCAATATTCTTATTTGCAATTACAAACCCCTCATCTGGATGAGGAGCTTGCCCCATCGGTTTTTAGATCAGGCGCATGGATGGTGTCAGCCATCCAAATTCCTGCTTATGCAGGTACGCCTTTTGATGCTTCGTGTGACCTTTACAAAATACTGGGTACACCTCAAGGGTGACCCTGCCCTGCTTAGACACTCGAGCAATTGCAGTTACATCATTGTTGCTGTCGTAAACAACAACAGACGCGAATCCCTTTCGGAACTCCGCCTTGATGCGACGGAACTCCTCGCAACATGCCGCTGTAGACGGCATCATAAACTGGCCAGAGAACGGGCCGTTGATGCTTCCAGTGCTAAGTACCGTCAGCACGGCGAGGCGTTTCGCAATCTTCATCTCCCTATCAATGAGGAGTCTGTACACAAGAGTGTACACATCCTCTACTGACGACATTAAGTCGCCGTGAATTTCGAACAGGTCTGAGACCTGTTCCTTTGCCTCAACAATTGCTACATATACTTTATTGCTAACCATAATTCTTCTCCTTCCAGGCCTCTGCCCTTAACCAATTGTGAGGCAAGCCGCTCTGCAGCTCACCTCTCTTTTTAAACACCCGGGACACCGACACAATGCCGATGCCCCAAACAACAAGTTACACTCCGCAAACACCGCCCTCGGATGCCGAATTTCTCCGACACCTTTGGACCCCAAACAAGATCAGAGACGGTGAGTGACGATGCGAACCTCGTCTACCTGTTCCCAGGCGACGAAGTACATTGCCATCTCAGCCTCCTCCTTTCCGGTTACTGGGTTGGTAATCATGTTACCGGTTGGCTTTCTCTCCATCACCGATCTGATAACCGGTTTCTGGTTGAGACGTGGATTGGTGATATCCGTAAGCAATGCTGGTGGAAGTACCACCTCAAAGATATCGCAATCCTTGCCTACCTCCACTAACTGTTTCGCGGATTCTACCGTGTCAGCAAACTGAACCACTACTACGTCTCCGTAGATACGATTCAAGTCTGCGAACTGCTCTACTCCTAGCATGTGTCTTGATACCCATAAAATTCTCTTTGCCATAATTTTCTCCTTCTGCCGCTTCTCCAACGGCTTTAAAATATTTTTTGAAGCCTTCAATGAAGATGCTTCTATAGAGCATCCGCATTCAAAAACTTTTTGTAACAATTTTGAGTAACAAAAAAAGCACTCGAAATCCGTCGATTCCTAGTGCTTATACTCAAAATAAATAACTAGACTCCTCACATATCTGCACCTAAAAAAGAGTGTAGAAAACAAACCCAGCTAGCTCCGGGATTTGTCAATTAGAAAAGCAAGCGTCTGCTTTTCTTTCCATGTAAATTCGTCATCGTCATCTTATGACTATAGGATAGCATAGATTTTTAAATTTTGCAATAGAAAAATAGCCTATTTTTCTCAAAACAGGCTATTTTCTCTCACTCTTTCGCCTGTGGTGCATGGAGTAAGGTTGCTTCCTTCTGCGCAATGATCTGTGCATTAAGAAGTCCTGACGAGCTGATGTCTTCTGTGACACAAGCTAGAAGTGTCGAATATCCGCTCTCACTGTCCTCATACAAATAGCCGATAATATATGCTTCTTTTGTTTTATCATCCACACTGCATGATACATCGAAAACCACATAGTTAAACTCTCGGCCATTCAGATAACCTCGATCCGACTTAACTAGCTCACCACTTGCATCCTTACTTCCAGCCCCAGTAAGTAGAATTGGTGCTGTCTCAGAAAAGACAGATTCTGCGAAACTGGCACGTTTCCCTTCGGAAATGTAGATGTAGAATCCATCCGCAATTTTCCAAAAAGTACCGTTTCCCATGGTGGCTGACTGACGATCCGGCACATCCACCACATCACTTAAATGCTCAAATTGATGTTCTATCGAAAAGTCAGCATCTGCCTCATACACTCCATTCTGTGCATCAAATATAGAGTCGCTTAACCCACTCTCAGGAATGACAATATCTATCGGCATGGATGCCTTTGCAATCTGTGCAGCAACAAGACCAACTGTGCAAGCTACACCAAGTAATATACATATTACAATACCAGCTATCTGACCACTGGTAAAGAAGCGTTTTTTATCCATTCAAAAAAAATCCTTTCAAAAAATTTTCGAAGCAGCGACATATCTGTATTTTTTCTTAGAACCAGGTCTTTTTAATGGCTTTCCATCTGGCCCAAGTACTGGCTTTCCATCTTTAAGCACCTCTTCTTCAGGGTAAAATGGAGTGATGTTGAAGATACCAGTTGTAAATGGTTGTCTTTCAAAATTCTCTGCGTAGACGGCAAGCTTTTCTGTTGTAAACATGTACTTTAGACAATGGCTGTCATAATATTCGGCAGTATTCTTTGTTTGTATATCGCATAATGCCTCACGCATACTAACTGCAGCATCTTTTGTTTCGCATACAAAAAGGATTTTAGCCTCGCCCTTCTTTTTGACCTTTCCCTCTTTGATTACGAGGAATTCCTTCGATATGTTTGCTAAGATCTTGTAGTACTTGTTTACCTCACCCTCTTCATCAACTGCTGCTCTTGCCTTCGGGTCTGGCACAAACTGGACCATCAGATTTAATTTGGTTTGTTTTGAAGGATCAGAACTATCAGGAACTTTAAGGACAATATTGTAGTCGATGTCGAAGCGGGTATCGTAGGTCTGCTCTTTTACATAGGTGTCATTATGTACAAGATGCGGCTTCTCAAAGGATTCAAACCGTGCAGAGGTACAGATCCTTCTAATGATCTCGTTTTCGCTCAGACGACCTAGTATCTCATTTGGAATAGCTGCTGATGTGAATGGATATGACTTGTATATGCTAATTGATACACTGTTAAGAAATGCTACCCCAGCTTCTTTAAGCGAATAGGCGCTCAGTACATTTCTTTTATCATTGTGATCCACGATTTTGTATTTCCAAAGGAGCCCTTCTTTTGCTAACCATGTAAGCCTTTTTTTAACATACTCATAATTTGGATCTTTTGGTACGCAAAGCTTTGGATTGCACTCTTTTGATTTGTGTATCACATACATACATTGCCTTACAGTTGCATATTTCAAGAACCAAATAGCCCGTAACAGCTGAGAGTCTACATAGGGATTTAAACTATCAGGATCATCCGACCTGGACACCTCTGATTCAAGCGGATATCCAGTGACATCTCCATCCACCATATACTCCCCATTGTCTGTTTCATGGAACTCCACATTCTTAATCCGAACCATATCGCTGTATTTAATTACATTATCGCATGGCTCGACTTTCACGTCATAGTATGCCGTAGAAAATGTCTCGATCTGAGCCGCAAACCCTTTTTTAAAGGAGAATTTCGTAGCTGTTTGCAAAGTGGCCGCCTCTGATTTTAAAGAATCTTTCGTATTCTCCATAGAAATCAAGGGTCCCCGTCACTGCAGACGGGGAGAGCTTACCATTTTAGCCTCTGCCTGAAACATCCAGTTTGAATATCAAACAGATCCTGACAAGCTCTATAACCCCGTTCCCCCTTTCTGACATTTTTATCGAACCGGTACCGGCTTTCCGATCTTGACATTCGTATCTCGAACAGCACGATAGAGTGCTATTGCAATTGATTTTGTTTCGCGATTATACTGGGCTACCGTACTTAGATAGACCTGACCAACCTGCGGGATGATGGCATTCTCGCCGCTTTTATAGCGTCCAAACAGCTCCATGCCCTTCGGCAGAGGAGTTGAAGCCTCAGCAACTGTACCATACCATGTACGCCTACCAACGTCTACAATCGTGCAACGCACCGGAATGGTAATATTTCTCAAATCAACATCAGCCGGAATCATGCTCCATGGTGAAACAGAATATGGCTTATGATCGAGCTGGAAGGTTCTGCCAACACCCCTCTGCGTCATGTCGATAATATCAAATGTGTAGGTATCACCCGGATTCATGATATATGTCATGTCTCTGGTGTAATCATCAGACCAGTTTGAAATATGGACAAAACCGATAACGCCCTTATTAACGATGTTAACAATTGCATATCTCGGATATACACGCATAATGACACCTGCAACCTTCTCAACTCGCGCTGTCGTACCGTCCTTCTTCGCATCGTTAAACAGTTTGGTCAATTCCTCGTTAATCTGTACTCTTGCTGTAGCAGCAGCTGATGCGTATACCATGTACACGATATGATTCTCAACATCAATCTCTTTTACTCTTGCAGTGATTTCGCGATTGATGAATGCACCTGGTACTAACTGACGCTCTGGTGCGAAGTTTCTCGCCGCTGCGTTTGGATATAAGTCTTCTGGAAGCATCTTGAACGAAACATCATCGTCTGCATCATAGTATACCAGAGCATCATTCATATCCTTAGATGTAAATACCATCTTGTAGACAACTCGATTTGCTGCCTCTTCCTTCAAAGTATTCAAGTAAATATCGGCTGCCTCGCTCTTCTGGATGCCGTTTGCCAACTCCTGCTTCTTTAAAAGTGCATCCTTATCAAGTGCCTTGTTTTCCAATTCGGTTGAAAAACGATTGAGTGTTGTTAACTCTGCCATAGTAATACCTCCTGTTTTGAATAAGTTTTTTAATATATAATCACAATTATATTCCTGCCGTTGCTGCAATCATTTTTGCAAGCACATATAGGCAGATCGTGACTAATGGCACTCCAATGATCAGCCCTGTTATGGCATTCTTTCGAATTCGCGGACTATTTTTAATTGAAAAAACAATCACAAAACCAAGTACAATGCTGAATATTGAAATGACAAATACATATTTAGCGACGTATAGCACAAAGCCCACCGCAATGAATTGAAGCGGTGTCAGTTCGCTCATTAACTCAGCGTATACCGTCATATCTGTTTCTGCTTTGGCAAACTCGTATGTCTCTTGACCACCGCATCCGGTAAGCAGAAAACACATCATACCTGCCAGAGCAAGTTGAATCTTTTTTCTCATAACTAACTTTCCTTCTGCCAACTAAAACCTCTGCCAGTTAAAACTTGAATTGAATCAGAGCTAGTACAAACAATTTGACAACCAGGCACCCACACCAAGATCAAGTGCAATCATAATGACTGGAATCAGTATCATAAAAGAAAAGATTGCTAATTTGCTCATTGACTTGCTGTTGTGGAAGAAAAACAGCATACAGCAACCCAAGATGAAAGATGCCAGAGCAATCAATGTGGCATACGGATCAAACGCTTGATAAAGTGGTAAGATCATACTGGCAACCGTATTTACTGTTGACTGTGAAATGCCTGCGATACTTGTCGTACCAGACGAATTAGAACCAGATAATCCAAAGTCACCATTCATTGCAGAATTTAAATCTGCCGAACTACATCCACATAGCAATACAAACGAAAGCAAACTAACTGATAATACAATCTGCTTACCAAAGTATATTTGGCTTGCTGCTTTTTGTTGGATTTCCTTTTCCTGCTGCATCCTTCATCCCCTCGCTTTCTTTCTTTGTATTGGTTGCTTTTGCATTGGTGTCTGCAGCTGCTCGATTGGCTTGCCTTCTCAGATCCTTTGCCTCTGTGACAGGTTCGATAGGTTTTTTTTCACTGGCACTGTATTCATCTATAGAGTCAGTGCCTTCTTCTCCTGCACTATCTGTCGCTATGCCAGACACATCCTCATCTTCAAACTGTGCCGTTTCTGCTGATTCGAACGCATCTTCTGAAACGGATTCTGCTGTGTCAAATGAAATGCTATGATCATCGTATTGAGGTTCCATGACCTGTGAATCATACGGATCATCACTCACTGAATATACTTCTTGAGGTGTATCATAATCTGCTTGCAAGTTGTCACTCTCAGAAATATCATCGTCTTCTTCATGCAAACCTTCCTCGTCTGAATTATTCTCATCATAATAAGATGGTGCATTTGCTGGCTCTTGATATCCGTTTCCAGATTCATCCCAATCATTATCGACATCAGTTTCAGTATCATTTGAATCAGTTGTTTGATACGACTCGTAGGATTCATCGGCATCGCTTACAGTTTTATCAACGACCGTTTCAGCCGTAACCGGTTGCTGCTCATATCGAATCACCTGTATCTCCTTTTTCGGCATATATTTCTTTAGGCTGCCGTCTGGTATGATACGCATTTCAAGCGGGTCAATATCTTGTAACTGATATTCTGCCACAAGCAATGTCTCAGCGTAGTTGCCACTGTAAGGGACTGCAACGATGCCTGCTGACATTCCACACTGGTCATATAGAATATTAACCAGATTGTCCGCAAACTCGGAAAGATCCTCTGCGTGTTCCTCATATAGCACTACTAATACGTCTGGACAGTAGTAAAAGAGATTGTCTGAGGATATCAGAGTACGCATGTATTTCAGACACTTTCCTCGCATATCATCTGTGAGGTCTGGTAGTTTGACCATACACCAGTAGGTCGAACTTGCTACGGCACTGTCATTGCTTTTGGCTAACTGAATCAACCGATCTTTTGATGGAATCAGGTTGTTGAAGTAAATCATTCTGTCATTTGCCTGCACAATGTTGTAGGTCTTGATGTAAAGGCACATATTGTCTGCGATCTTCTCTGGAAATACTGTCTCCTTTGCATTTTCTACGGTAATCAGTCCAAAATCCATGTTGTAGGTTCTTAGCATTTTCCAAAGAATCTTTCTTTTTTCAAAGAAAACGGAGTCTTTTAATAGCTGCTCCATGGTCAAAAGATTCTTACCGGAGTCTTCAAAAGTCGTTTCCAGTTCATCTTCTAACTCAAGTTGATTTTCCTTCTCATCGTCAGTTTCAGCATACCCGGATGATGCCATCACGGTAAGCGTGCCAACAATGCGAAAGATCGTAACATTGCCACCGAAGTAATCTGCCATGATACAGGCAAGCTCTTTCGATGATACGGGGGAACATCTGGACTCTGCAATTTCTTTCAGCATATAGTCCAAGTGTGCATTCAGCTTTTTAAGCTTTCGCTTTTTCAAAAAGCCTAACATGTTTTCACCTCCCTCTGCCTTTTGGCTTAGTTTTGTGATCTTATATCTTGTCACCCTTAATTTTCAAAAGCACTTGACTGTGCTTCTGGAAGTGCTTCGGCTTCGGATGCCTGTTCCTCTATAATTTCCGCTACAGTATTCTGCTCATTTTTCTGCCAATTTGCTATTTCACCATTAGCAGAGGCACTAAGTTTTTCCAACTGAGCTTGTGAAACAAGATATGCAGAGGAGTCACCCAAGATCCCAGTATCCCAATGGAGCAGTTTTCTTCGACTCTCCCAGTCAGTAAGTAACTGCTGCAATGTTTCCGGTGTTTTAAGCGTTGTCGGTAAGAACAAATTTGTAATTGCGCCGTAATCTGTCTCTTCCGGCATAACTGCCTCGGATGTAAACTCAATGCTTTCTGGCTGTGTACTTTCAATTTCCAACTCAGTTGTTTGTGATTCGCTGCTCTCTATCCTGCTTTCTTCAAAAGTCGATTCCCATTTCTGAGAGTCCTCTTTTGCTTCTTCTGTAAAAGCTTCAGCCGATATCGTTTCTTCCTCACTGTCTGTCTCCTGAACCAGTGTGTCCGATCCTTCTTCTATCGTCTCTGTTACCGCTTCCACAGTTTCAGATTCCTCTTCAAAAGCAGCTGAGGTTAAAGTAGCGGCAGAGGTTGCTTTACCATCATTTGCCACTTGTAAATCAGCCTTGCTAAAGTCACTTACCGTTTCGCCTGATTCCCTAGATTCATCAATCAGCGCTGTAGAATGAACAACATTCTTTGAATCCATGTAATCGGAACCTTCAGAAGAGGCAGATTTCTTTAAAAAGATTGCGACACCTGCTACACCGACGATTGCTGCGCCACAAACGGCCACTGCAACAATCCTCTTGTATGCAGTCCTACTTTCGACCTTTCCGCAAACCTCGCAGGTTCTGGTATCCTTAAAGCCTGACATTTTCCATTTACCAAATGCATGACCTGCTACTGGGAGCGTTTCAACCAGCTCCGTCTTTCCACATCTCATGCAGACACGCTCTAAACGTCCCTCTGCAATGCAGGTCGGCAATGTCTTTTTGTCTACCCACTCATGACCCAGTTTTGAAATGGTCCGAGATTCCTGTATTCCGCATTTCTTGCAGGTACGCACCCTTTCTCCGGTATGTTCACAGTCAGCTGCCTTTTGAATTGTCCATTCAGAAAAATCGTGATCTAACTCTGGTATGATTTCTTCTTCCGATACCGCTTCACTACACCTTTCACAAATCATTTGGTATTTTCCGCTTTCTGAGCAGGATGGCGGCACAAGAACAATTCTTTGGGGTTTGTGTCCAAGCTCAGGTGTAATATGCAAGATCTTCTTTGCCTGACATCTGTTACATACCTGATATTCCTCGCCTTGTGTTGTACAGGTTGGTTCTTTTTTAATTATCTCAGATCCATAATCATGTCCAAGGGATTCAATCTCGCCTTCCTCTGTTACCATCTGACAGTTGCGACAAATGATTCGGTATTTACCCGGCTTATGGCAGGTAGGCTCTTTGACAATCTCTTTGTACATGTCATGTCCGGTCGGATCTAATACACCAAGCTTCTTTTTGTACTGGCAACGTTTACACATCTGATAAACCTCACCACTTTCTGTACAGGTGGCTTCTTTTCGAATGATTTCTCCATACTGATGTCCGGAGGCTTGAATCTTTTTTGACTTTCTGGTTGCACCGCAGGTTGTACAGATTTCAATCGCGCGTCCGTTTTTATCGCAGGTTGCAGGCATTTCTACAAACCATTCATAGTTGTGCGAATTGTTTGATGGTGATTTTTCCTGTTCTGTCTTTCCGCATATGGTACAAACTCTTTCTTTAATGTCCGGCTCTGCGCAGGTTGTCCCACTTTGAATACGAACCCATTTTCCATAGGCATGCCTACATGGAATAGGTACCGTATATGTCTGTCCGCAAACCGCACAGATATTTTCAAGTGTTCCCTCTTCCGTACAAGTTGCCTGCTTCAATAAAACACCCTTTCCTCGTGGCTGATGAGCTGCTGCAATCTCTTCCTTTTGAACCAATCCACATATAGAACATCTCTCTTCGCAAAGTCCAGGATTTGTACAAGTGGCTACCCGTATCAGTCGCTTGACAAAGTTATGTTCTTTTGGTGCAGGAATTGTTCCTGCATTCCTCTGTCTATCACCACAATGAATGCATTCCAGATCATACACACCATCCTTTTGACAAACAGCTTTTTTAATAATGATTTTTTGATATTCATGTGTCTTTTGTGGCAAAGAAATGGTTTCCTTCTCACCACATGCAGTACAGTAGCGTTCCTTTAAACCATCTTCCCTGCAAGTAGCAGCCTTAACGACTTGCCAATCAGACCAGGCATGTTGCCCGGTTGACGGTATTGCTTCCACATTTTCCTGTACATGGCCGCACTTAGTACATTTTAAGTTGTAGTATCCATCTTCCTTACAAGTAGGCTCCTTGCCAATGATTTTTTCATAAGAATGCTCGATAGTAGAAATGCTTTGTTCTTCTTCGAATCCGCATACCATACAATGTTGCTTACTAACCCCTTCTGTGTTGCAAGTTGGCTCAGCTTCAATTGTCCAATCAGACCAGATATGTTGCCCGGTCGGTGGAATCAATTCGTCATTCTGAATGACGCCACACCTTCTACACTTTAAATGGCACGTACCCGGATTATTACAGGTGGGTTCTGTTTCTACAATCTGCTCATAATCATGTCCCAGTGCAGGGATGGCTTCTTCCTCGTGCTCATTGCAGAGGACACACTGGCGAACTTGTAGCCCTTCTGCCTCGCAGGTGGCAGGCTTTTCAACAATCCATTCACCATATTGGTGATGTCCATTGGCAGGAATTGGCATTCTTTCTTCTTGTCCGCATACGCTGCAGGTGCGAATCTGTATGCCTGCCTCGCAGGTTGGTTCTTTTTCAATTGTCCAATCAGACCAGATATGTTGCCCGGTCGGTGGAATTGTTTCTCTACGAAGTTCCTTACCACAACGCGTACATCGAACAAGCAAAACACCTTCATGCGCGCAATCAGGTTCTTTTTCGATCTTTGTTTCTTCTATGTGGCCTAACGGTGGAATCTCGCATACAATCTGAATGTTGCCATTGTTGCCTCTTTTGAATACCCTGCCTGCCTTTTCACAAGTAGGCTCCATACGTTCTTCTGGTCCCCATGATACTCTTTCCTCTTCTTCCTTTTGAGGAATTGATGCTGCAGTTCGAGGAATTGTTCGTATTTCTTCGTGTCCGCATACGCAGCGACGACGTTCCTCGCCCTCTTCCTGTTCAGTTGCCGGACGAACCACTTCCCATTCTCCAAACTGATGATGGTGATATTGTTCGACCAACTGATTGATCGTATCCATTAAGTTACTACTGCCAGACAGTGCAACTTCCGTTCCTGCAGAATCTTCTTGCGGTTCTTCTTGCTTTTTTCGAAAAAAGCCGCCTTTCTTTTTCCTTTCCGGTGTCATGGCCTGCTGATAGAAAACACTATCTCGCAGGAGTGACTTGATCGGAACAGGAAGAGTACGCGCCATTTCGCTACGTTCCTCTGCCGGAAGCATTCCAAGAACTTTTTCAAAACGAACATCCAGTTCACGGGGATCTGTCTTGTCAAGAAGGTATTCGTACAGCATCAGTAATTGTTGTTCATTCTTGATAGAAAGCTCTCCACTGAAGCATGCAGGACGTTCCAATGGTGCGAATCCATAATAGACTCTTGCCTGTTTTTGTGAACGCTCTTCGCGGATAATATCCACAATTTCCGTTCGTAGGTTCTTTGAATGAGAGCGAAGCCCTGCAAATACAATATTGTTTAGTCCAGAGGAAAGAGCTTCCTCTATTTCCGGTGTCCCGCGCATTCCGGCAGTCACCAGTAAAATCAGTGTTGCATTCAAATCTCTTAAATCTCTCGCCTTCTCCAGTTCCGACATGGTATTGCAACGCATGATGATCGCATCAATTGGATTGTCAGCTGCATACTGTACGATAGACGAAATACCATATTTAACGGTTGACACCACTTCATACCCTTGCGCTTGCAATGCACGTTTGATGAAGGATTCCAAATCATCATCATGAAATCCGTACAAGATACTTTTTGTTTTTTGCATTTTTTCTTCTCCCAAAGTAACTTATTTAACATCCGCCACGCGATAGTAGACCTTTGCGGTCTCATGACTTCGACCTCTTAGAATCAATGTAACAAGCACATCTGGCAACTGGCTTTCTGTAACTCTGCCAGGAAATTCAGCTGTTAAAATACCACCGCAGTAAAGATCCCTCATGTAGTCGGTTCCAATCCGTTCAGTTGTTAACAGCGGAATAATATTGACGTTATATTCCTCATGCAGCCAAACCAAATCGCTTGCTTTATATGGGCCGGATGGCATACGTTCTGGAAGAATGAGCCAGTCACACTTTTTTCGGCTGGCCAGATATTCCATCAGCCCTATCTTTGATCCACAATAGTGCGGAATCAATTCAAAATCTCGCGCGGCAAGTAAAGCTGTCATGCGCTCACAAATACTTGTCGCATCGTATCCAAAAACAATGTCTAAACTCGTCATGATTCTCTCCTGTTCGGTATAGCAATAGATTTTTGGCAGAGGATTCATTTTCTATAAATTTTCTACAAAAATCTATTGCCATACCATTCTCATTTTTGTTGACAGAACGCTTACCGTTTGCTTCTAGTAACAGAATCAATGTTGAAGTACCTATGCTGTAAATTTCATACTGCCTCTGCTAAAAGTCACTAAATTTTCCACTTTTCTCTTGCAAATAACACTTATCTATGGTATAGTACATATACAAGATTGGTATGTTTAGCCCACTGATAATAATGTGGGTTTATTTGTGTTCTTTTAAAGCGCGTCATTCAAAATTAGTATATCACAAAAAGCCATATAATACAAAGCTTTCTGGCATTTTTTGGCAAAAAAATAGACCCGACAGTTTTAACACTGCCGAGTCTACTTAGATGCTAATCATAGTCGTCAATTGGTTTTTCATCAATAATCGCTGCCGTGAATATTACAGGCTTAGATAATATAGCAGCTACTACTAGCAAAGTTATATTATCTTGATTGATCTCCGATATATTTTTTGCCCAGTTAATAAACGAGACAGCTTTTGAGCAGTCTTTAATCGTAATTGATAATTTTTCATTTGAAACAATTTGGAATCCATTTCCATTAAAAGGTTTGCGAAATGAAGGAAACTGTAAACCATTTCCTTCCATGAAGGAACAAATTTCGTCTTCGAGCAAACTAGCTCTATGCCACAAGAAATTTTCCACTTCGAAAAAGAAAAGGTCATTCCATTCAACATCGCACCCTCTATCAAACGAATGAAAACAGCTCTGAATATCTATGCTTTTGCCACTTTCCTCTATGCATTGCAATTTTTTACGAAGGAGTGGAACTGCATCATCTTTCCAATACTGATCACATAGATCGTAAAGTTCCCACAACGCGTCACCAATTGAAGAAGTCGTCGAATCCAGATTCTCCTTCATCTTCTCCTGAATATTCTTCTCCATCTCCATTTGCTTCTGGATCAGCTCCTCCAGAGTTTCTTTCGGAGCTTGTTCTTTTGGAAGGCACTTGATTTCCTTCACATCCAAACAGAGAATTGATGTCTACTGCCCCCTCTTCATCAAGCGTTTCAAATCCATCATCAAAAGACGAAAACTCACTCTCGTCCTCTTCAACTTCATCGAAAACTGGTTTTGCTGTTTCAATGACCTCAGATTCAGAAGGTTCCACCTCAACTGTTTCTGGTTCTTCTGGCATGGGATTATCAAATCTTGTTTCCTCGGTTTTGGTTGCCTCTGCCTTCGGCTGATTCAACTGTGCCTTTGTTGTAACAAGCTCCTTTTTCGCCTGCTCTAGCAGTTTGTTGACTTCTGCTAGTTGCGCCTCTGCCTTTTTCAGTGTCTCGTCAAGCTTACTTACTTTTTGAGACTCAGACAGATAGAATACCATTCGCGCCATCAGGCTGGTGTATGGCGCAATGTCTGCAATTTCCTTTTTGGCTTCTACAAAAACTGCCATACAAGAAATTGCTGTCTCCTCGTCCATCAGCTGGCAGAGGTTTTGCAGCGTTTCTTGATATGACGGAATGTTGTATACACCATCCAGCCCTAAACTGTAGTATCGGATACAGTCAGCCAGAATTTCTTGTGCGTTTAACACGATCTGACTAGGCGCATATCCTTTATGCTCCATCAGCTGAACGGAAGATACCACTGCGGCAGTGTCTTTTTTTGCCAATCCATGCAGCAGTTCAAAGACTTCCGTTTCCTGCGGAATTCCTTGAAGCTCGCGAACCAGATCCTCGGTGATACCCTCTGCACCTGCATCTGACAGGCACTTGTCCAAAATGGAAATGGCATCACGAACCGAGCCTCTGGCCGCAATTGCAATTAAAATCATTGCAGTTAATTGATAGGATACCCCTTTGTTATCCAAGGTTTCTGCCAAAAGATTTGCAATGGTATCATTGTCTACGGTACCGAAGTTAAACTTTTGGCATCGAGAGATAATAGTTGCCGGTACGCGATATTCTTCTGTGGTGCAGAGGATAAACGTGCAGTACTGAGGCGGGTCTTCCAGTGTTTTCAGTAACGAGTTGAATGCTTCTGTCGAAAACATATGGACCTCATCGATGATAAACACTTTCCGCTTTCCAACCTGTGGTGCATACTGCGTCTGTTCAATTAACTTTCTTGCATCCTCAACAGATCTGTTTCTTGCCGCATCCAGTTCAATTACATCTGGATTGGTGCCATTCATGATCGACTGACAATTTGGACAGGAACCACACGGCTCACCGCCTGCATCCTTGTTTGTACAATTCATTGCACGTGCAAGAATTCTTGCAGACGTTGTCTTTCCAGTTCCACGCACACCTACAAATAAGTAAGTGTTGCTGAACTTTCCCGACTTTTCCTGCGCAGCCAACACCCCTGTTACCTGCGGCTGGCCGACTACCTCTGCTAATTTGACGGGTCTAATTTCGTTATATAACATTTATTTCACCATGAGGAGCATCGCATTTAATAACTGACTCTGCATATAGCCGGGTTTCTTGCACTCCTCTTTTTCCTTTCCTAATAGTCTAATCTGATACAGCAGCGCATCTAATGTGTACGCCGACGGAATTTCGCTTGTTACTATTGCATATGCTGTCGTCAACAGCATCGTCAAAACACCGTGAATTTCATCACGGTTCTTTTGATAAATGCTGTTTCTGTCCTTTTCTCTGAACAGCCCTAATGCTTCAAGCAGGGCTTTCAAATCATGACTACAATATGCCTGATAAGTAGCACGATACAGAGCTGTCTTTCCCTCTGCACTGATCTTGTCCATCTTTCCCGGACAACCACCACTGGCACAATACCAGAAGTGCTTCTCATCTTCACTAACTAACTTTGATGCCATTTCTTGCGAGAATTCCGGCAAAGATAGCGGAACTAACGTGTACGGAGTACACCGACTTGCTATGGTTGCCCGAACCTTATTGGCATAGGCAATACATACATAGCGTACCACATTCCCATCTTCCATGTTTTTAAGGATCATATTTTCTGCCTGTTCAGATGCAGTTTCGATCCCTTCAAGCACGATTACTCGTGTCTTGCTGATTACTGGATAGCACTCAGTAAAGGTTTCAATAGGTGATAATTCATCAACTGAAAGCGAAGCCTTCTTTGCTTTGATCCAAAGTACATCTGGATTCTTCTCAATCGTACTCTGACATGCCTTACAGGTACAATTTTCTGAGTGGTCCCCAATACATGTATATCCATGCACCGCCTTTCTTACAAGAGTTTCCTGTCCCAGCCCCGGTTGGCCGTACAGGATAATATTACCTGCGCCCTTTTGCGCATACCGCAAAAGGCGCAACTTTGTCTCTTCATTTTTCATAATGACAATCTGCGAGAACCGCATTGTAGCGGTCCCCGCACTCTCCTTTCTTAGTGATCATTCATCAAGCACAACTCCTTCTGGAAGCTTTGGTGCTGGCGGCTTTTGCTTCGGCAACCAGGCATAGACTCTCGCATCGAGTCCATCGCCTGTCTCGTCTAACCAAGCAAGACCTGTCTTTGGCTCGTTAGACATCGCCCACACTACAAGAGATGGGTTCTTGTCCAGATCAACAAGATCTCTACTGTCAATCGTTGCGACCTTTCTGCCAGTGCGCTCACCATGTTCGCACTCGGAATAGATAAGTGTAACAATGTAGATTCCGGGTTCCGTTGGCTTTCCAACCTCGTCAACATAGCTCCACTGGTCTGTCTTTGGTGCTTCCTCTGTGACTTCCGGCTGTGTTGTTTCCTGCGATACATCTTTTGGGAGCAGGCTTTGCAGATTCTCAGCTATCGTAGTCAAAGTATTTTTAATCCAACATGCCGTGAAGTGTTTTCGACAAACAGATACATATTCCTCTACGCTAAATGTGTTTGCGTAATTTTGAAACTTTTCTATAAAATCACGGTCAGTTCCATTATAACAAAAATTAACGCAAGCATCCCAATCTGAAGATGTAGTGAAAGGTGCAGAAAATTGAAATGTAGCTTCAAATTTTTCTCCACACTTCTCGCTGGATAAAACAAACAAGCGAAACTTTGTACAATTAAAAATAACATTAGTGATATCCTCTGATACAACAGAAGTCAACTTGTATCCACTATGGCAAAAGCCTACTGTATCTGACAAGTAATCAGCAATTTCATCGTCTCCAAGAATTCCCTCTGGAATATCTACTGTTGACGGTAATGCCTGAAATAACTTCTCATTACCATCGGTATCCCACTTAATATTCGTTGCCTGTAACATTTGTAATTCCTCCTATATTATATTTTGAAGGGGCCGCATAGCAACCCCTTGCAATCTTTCAAAAATCCATGCAAAACATGCAAAATCGGATATCACGGCTCATACGGCACTACTTTGATTCTGTCGCCCTGTTTAAAAAACAGTTCAGGCAGTCTAAACAAAGTCTTATATTTCTCTGCCAATTCCTTAGGTAAGCTCAGAAATTCTCCGCTTTCGTCCGAGGCGTAGCAGATAAAAAAACTACCATGAATGATATCTACTAGCTCACGGTTCTTTCCCTCGCCTAAATAAAGTGCACGATTGAGAGGTAAATTCGTTAATCTGCCTTCTTCGTTGCAGACAAGAGCAACTTGACTCTCATACGGCATAATAACTTCAATATAGCCACCAACCAATTCCTGCATTGCCTCAAGGGAATTGTCGATCTCTACCGTCTGAGGATACTTACCCGGCTCTACAAGAAGCACCGAGATCTTTGCTTGATGTTCACTGGTTGGATCTGTGTCTGCGCTACTATCATCTTCCTCTGATTCCTCTGAGTTGAAATCTATCTGCTTAAAGCCCAACATGTCGCAGAAATAAAATCCTTGCGGCACAGTGTCGCTTTCGCAGACTTCTACGACATCCGAAACAGACATCGAGCGGCAGCGATAATCATAAGGGTGATCAATATGTAGCTTCGCATACACCTCTTCCAGACTGCTGCATGGAAGATCACTTTCATAAACCAAATCATAGATTTCTCTATTAACCGAATCAATCATGCCATACGGCATGAACATCACCTGCTTGGTGTCCTTCTCAGGATTGACTTGATATAATTTAATTTTCATTTGAAACTCCTCCTTCTAACTAATAAATAAAATATATTTTGAAAGGGGCCGCATAGCGACCCTTTGCAAGCTTCTAGTTCTTTGTGCGAGTGTCAGACAGCTCCAGCTCGTACTCCACCAATAGGTCATTGGCAAGGGATATAGTGTAGCATCTGTAATATTTCTCACACTGTTCTTGGCACTCATCCATGGAATGATACGGACAACTGCTGATCTTCGCAATGTCCACATCAAGACCATTTCTTGTTACTACATCTTCCACAAAAACACCCTCCTATTTCTCACTGTTCTCGGCAATCAGGTTATCGAAGTACGAAGCCAGAAGGCTCATGTACTCGGAATCCGTTGGATACTCCGTTCCTTCACATTTACCAATCAAAGCATTCTTGTATCCACGGACTCTTCTGAAGTAGATTTCCATAGAACGGGCAAAAATCTCAGTTGGTTCGAGATAGTAGTCAAGATTATACTTGCCCTTACTAAAACTACCCTCTGGCAGTTTTTTCAACTCCTGCTCATACGCGTGACGTACTGCGCCAAATTCGGGCTGCAATGAAAGATCTCCATACAAAGAATCAATCATATGCCCGTATTCGTGGATAAAGGCAGAGGGTTCAACTGCTGATACGCAGAGGCATCGAATTCCCGGATAGTACAATCCAAGAGCTTTATGATTGCCCAACCTGCGAAATCGCAATGATACCGTCTCTGACCCTTTAACCCACCAAAGAGCAGCTTCGTGAAAGGCTACAAAAATAGAGTACGTCTCAGAGATTTTCTCTAAATCGCACTCTTCATCAACCTCCACATAGCCGAAGTAATTGTTGTAGCCCGACTGCTGCATATACTCCAAAGTTGCCTTCGGAATATTCTTCTTGGTTTGATAGGACAATGCATACTCTCCTGATTGACGACGAGTCTGTCTCGCCTGTTCAACTTCCGGAAGTAATGCATGCACATATGCAGCTGCAAAGCCTACATAATAAGTAGACATAGAGAGCATATGTTTTCTGGTTTCATCCATATGTACACATATATCCGATGGGCCAATGCCATCATGCAACACATGCATATACTCACACATTCCAGAACCGACAACTCTTTCCCACGGTAACACCCACGGATTTAATTCCTGCGTCTTTATCGTATCCAGTTCTTCTTCCGACACGGCTTGAACCAGAAACTTGTAATCTGACACTGCCTCTGCAAATGGTCTAACCAGTGGGTCAGAATCCAGAATGTATGCCATTATGCTACCTGACATCTGTCGTAAGTCATCCCATGCCTTGAACCACTTTACGCGCGCTCCCTCGCCACCAACCTTATCATCGCTGATATAGCATTCAGCAAGATTTTGAGTCGGCTTATCAAACGGAAGAAATGCGCCTAACTGTCCTCTTTCCGTTAGCTCCTTTTTTCTGGCTGAAAGCTGCTCTGACAAAAATTGCAAGGACGCAGCAACCGCACATACCCATGCAATGTCGTCAGAGAAGAACTTTTCAGCACTACCAAAACGCCATCCATGCGCACTGTGAACAAGTGACTGTTTTAAAGCCACATTTGCTCCATAGCACACTTTGTCACCACTAACGGCAACAATGGGAACTGCCTTCACCCTATCTTTTGCATTGACGTAATACTCGGGGTGCGTAGCAAATTGCTCCTCTGTGAACGGGCAACCATCAGGAAGTTTCCCGATGTTATTCTTATCACAAACCAACAGACGCACCTCTATGTCTGAAAAGTACATGCTTTTGATCTCATCTACTCTTGACTGCTTTTCCTCAAGTGCCATATCCGGTGAGATCTGCGTCAGCATCGGACGAAACAAATATTTCGTTAGTGCCGCTGCTAGAGCTGCACCAGAGTTGGTTGCAGCTGCCTTTCGAACCGAAGTGTAATCAGCACACTGCTCCAGAAAGTTACAGTATATTTTAGGCTCTTTAGTAGCCTTCAACATCAGCTGTTCTCCTTTCTTCAGGTAACTGTCCAAATCAGCTGTAATCTCGCGCTTGGACAATTCGATTGAAGCGTGGGCATCTGCCAGCTCTGTCTCAACATCTTCGCCCCAAAACCAATCTGGTGCATTCGCTTCTTCAATAATAGAAAAGACCTCTGACTTTTTTGTTTGTCGTCTCTGGAATTGTCAAATTTTCCAGTAACGATAACTTATTATTCCTATTCATTTTTTCTCCTTACTGCACACAAAAAAGTCCTGTGCATGTGCATAGGACTTTTCACGTTAACATAAATTTTCCACGCGCGAGATACTGACTTTTCCGCCATGAATCAGGCAATCATCTAGCCCTTTTCCAAAGGCATGATTCCAATGGGCAAACTCCGGGACAAAACCATTCTCGTTGATCAGTCTCAGCGTACCCATTGTAGCATCGCGCACCATGGCATTTTCCATCATATCCGCATCATTTGCAACAGCGATGCGTTCAATGCCAAGCTTTTTTAACCACTCCAAGCAACTGCAAGATTCGCTAAGCAAATCCTTTCCCTCACTTGACATAGCCATAGGATCAGCCAACAAACGATAGGTTCCTACGCCTGGAAGTGTAATAACTAAATATCCAAGCTTTGTGCTGGCCACAATACCTTTCTTTTCTCCCTCACAAACAAATACTCTTTTTATTTTCATTTTGGGATATCTGGTCTTTAGATAATTCAGACCGTAAAAAGAAATTTGGCTAGTTCCAGCGCATCCGTTCAGATATCCATTGGACGACATTGCGACATATTTGCCAAATCCTCTGCTGATCTTAGCGATGATTGCGGCCTTGTCGCTAACAGGAACATCAATGCTCTCAGCTATCTGCTCCCGCTCAGGGTCGTCCATTCTTTCGAATCGCTGGCGAGCAGCTTCGTCTCTGGCTGCCTGACTGGTACGGATACGCAGTCTGTAGATTTTGCCTTCTGCGTTGTACTGTGGAATTAAATATCCATCCATTCCAGCCATTGTCCAGGTGCCGTCCTTCTTCGTATAAAAACCAGGCACACCAGACAAACCGTTTTCGCCAAACTTTTCTTGCAAGTCTAAAATCAGTTTCTTTCTGGTTTTATTCTGCAAGTAGCGAAACTGCTGATATCGAATGCCGTCCTTATTGTAGCGATCCCAGTCGGAAGGTGGCAATGATCGAAATGGATACACTGAAAAGATTGAGCGCATCAGCTCATCCGACCAACCGTCATGCTGGATCAGTTCCATGCGATCCCCTCCCTCAAGGACCAATTGCGACAGCAGTTCTCGATATACCCTATCAAGATAGGCTACGTCACGAATTGGTTTCTGATTCGCAGGAATATCCCTTGTTCTTGATGAGGTCATTCCTGCATTCGGACGCATCTGTTCAGCCGTCGGACGCATTAAATTTCCTGTGATGCTGTTTGGGGAAGGCTTTCCTTTCCAGTCGCTAGACTTTGGCTGCAATCCTGTGTGTTTATCCTCCCAGTCTTTGTTTCGTTTCCATGAGTCGTAGTCGCGAAACTTTCCAAAGCCATCGGCAGTCACACCGACAAAAACAAACTTTCGACCATCCTCAAGCGTTACTTCGTTGCCAGAGAACACCGTTTGCTTCTTTTTGTTGGGCTTTAAATACCTGTGACAATACAGATACAAGGTTTTGGTGTATCCAATATAGCCACACCAGTCAGGACTGCCACAGATTGGGCAAACTTCACCTTTGCCATAGTGAATTATAGTTGCCATTTTAATTTTCTCCTTTCTTAAAATAAAAAAAGAGCACGGGCAAATGCCTGCACTCTTAATCTCCATACGATAGCTGTCCGTTTTTGGGTACAGCAAACAAACCCAGCATTCTGGGACTTTGCCATTTAGAGAAGCACCCTCTGCTTCTCTTTCCAAAAAAGTCGTTACCTATACGACATTAGTGTAGCACAATTTTTTTGAATGTGCAAGGCAAAACTACTACTTTGGCACAACCGCACGGACAACTTCTGGAGAAGCACTTTCAACCGCATTTCCGTCAGAATCTTCTTTGTAGGCTCGGACCATATATTCGTAAGTACTGCCTTTTTCAATTGACGCATCCATAAACAGATTATTGTTTTCTCCCGCATTGGTTCCCATCAATTGCCAGTCGGAATCCTGAGAATCTCTTCTGTAAATATAGTATCCATCACAAGAATCTTTAATATTTTCGTTGATGTCCCATCCGATTTGAATACATGGCGTATCAGATGCCAGATAAGAAGCAGTCAACATGGTAGGCATATTCGGCAAAGCTTGAATCTCAACTCCGTCTTGCTCATACCAACCACCAACCGCCATACCAGATTGGTTTAAGTATGCTCTTACTGTATAGAAATAAGATTCTGTAATCGTGGTATCGGTATCTATATAGGAACCATGCCGTATCTCATCTGGATCGGTAACTGTCTTGACAACTTTAAAGCTTCCATCCGGCTGTGTCTTTCGAAGTACTTCCAATTTTTCAGCGCTACTACTTAAACTGATCCAATCAATTTGATTCCCCTTTGTGCCATTTGATACCGCATTGTAGATACGCGAGGTTGCACCTACGGGTATTCCACCCTCTATACCAAGTTCGTCGTAATCGCTGTACACGGTTTCTCCAGATGAAGTACAGTATGCAGATCGAACCGTATACCAATCACCTGCCTCTGTATTGTCGAGAACATATTGGGTCTCTTTCTTATTTGGCTGTCCCTGTGTGCTCGCGAGAAACTTCCATGTAAGATCTCCTGCTTTTTTAACGTAGATTTCAAAATAGCTCACCGTATACAAAAGATCATTTCCTGTTGCATCATTTTCGAGATCCCATGACAGTGTAATATCTCCCCCCTTTTCTCCCGGACTTGCCTTAATATTCTTTGGCATAGGCGGAAGAATTGTTCCCTTTGCCATTTCGTCGTCCATCCAATACACTTGCCTGTCGTTGATTTTAAATGGTCGAATGGAGTAGGTATAAGTGATTCCTTCCTCTGCACTGATATCCGCATACTTCGTTTCGTCCAAAATATCTGCCAGTACACACCACTCTCCACTGTCACGTCTACAGATTCGGTATCCGCTCGCCTGATCGTTCTTATCCCACGTTAGTGTAATCTGCGATGGATATTCTTGCGTTGCCGTTACTTTTGCCTCTGCCGGATAACAAAACATAATACTTGCTGCTATTGCCGCTATAGAAAAACTTCTTTTTTTCATGCACTTTTCTCCTAAAAAGTATGATATGTATGATATACTTGAGTATACCAATCTGGACAACAGATTGCAAGACAGAATCAACTACAATCACAATGAGGTATATCACATGAGAAAATTTAAAAGAGCTTTGTATTGCTTACTCTCCGCTGTCGTGCTGACAGGCTGTGCCAGCTCCAGCAATCAATTGCTTAAAGAGCGAGAGAATCAACCTGACAATGTTTTTGGAACTGAAGAAGAAAGTACCGTGGCCCAAATCAACGGTGTTCCGGCTGATTATATTTCGGATGGCGAACCTAGTTTCCCATCTGGTACCCTGTCCATTCCAGCATTGCACACACTGGCACTGTCAGATACCACTTTCTGCTCAATTTTCCTCTCCGGTTCTAATGCGATTCTTGTAGGTACTGGCACGAATGATCAGGATGCACAGACTATCGTTTCCTATTTAAACTCGCTATCAGTAAAAGAATGTGTTATCTTGTTGCCGGATCTTGCCGCATCTGAGGCCGGGGGCGTATCTGCACTGCTATCGCTACTGGAAGATCGCATTACTACTGTCATTTTACCTATCGTTTCAACGGACGAATTTACGGCAACTGTATTTGATGATGTTGCCGCGCTTCATCCAATCCATATGCCAACCGAAGGGGAAACATATCAGTGTTTCGGTTACGATCTGACATTCTTCTATCCTTATGGAATGAACCCTGCTACATCTGACAGTGGCTTTGCTATTCAGATCGCAACCGATACTATCAAAACATTACTTCTGTCAGGGACAGATACTGATATGCTGAATACACTTATTTCCAATAAGAAGTTGTCTGCAGATATTGTAATCAACTACTCCAGTGCATTCAGCGACACCGTGTACAGTGAGCTTGGCGGACGATATGCCTATTCGCCTTTTATCAATGACAGCGTTCTCGAAGTGCGTTCTCAGTACCAATTTGCAAGCCAGTTCCAAAGGGCCGGCTACTCGCTTTCTTGCCCAGATACTGATGGAACCTGTGTGTACTTACTTGGAAGCACAATCTCTGTTCGCACTCATGTAGGGTCAGATTCTTCATACACTTTACTGCAAACGCAGGAAGAAACAACCCTAAGTGATGATACCACTGTATTTTGGGATGGAATATACTATCATAAGTTAGCAGGATGTATCAACATTAACACGGATGCATTACTAAGGGAAATCACATTAAAAACGGCAGAAGATAATGGCTATGAAATCTGCCCGAATTGTTGGAAAAATTAGGGGGTGATTCTATGCAACTGGCAGAGGCAATTGCTTTATCAAAAAAAAACGAAGAACTACTGCAGCAGCTTATCAACCAAACGAATGCTCAAAGCCTGCCGCTGTGCATTCGACATTTAACTGCTTTAAAAAAACTTGATATGCAACACTTAGTAGGCATCCTTCTATCCGTTCCATCGTTGCAAAAAGACACATTGATTGATCTTGCTGCGGATGCCTTATGTAATGCCGACATCATATCAGATCGCTTTCAAGCAGAGCAGAAGGCAGCTGATGCGCTTGAACAATGCAAAACTACGGACGTATCTTGTCAAGATGTCCTTACTGATCTTCCGGCAGAGGTATTGAAAGAACTATTGTCTATGTGTTGTTGCTGCTGTCCGGTTTGCAAAACGGTAAATCCCGATCTTTATCAGGCAAACCTACAGCGGCAATCAGATGAACTTGAACTTATTCGCTATTTGATTGCATTTCCAGAGCGATGCGAACAGTTAACGTCTACATTCTCGCTTGATATCCTGTTTCGCTCTCGCATTGATACTGGTGCTGATGTAGGAAATTGCGTCATGCCTTCTGTTCTACAGGCAGTTCAGTCACACACGCCACCAACTGATCCTACTATTAGCAAGTATTATCAGTTGCTTTCCGATGCTTCAAATCAGAATCCTATTTCAATGGAGCAAGTTGAACATCTACTAGACTACTCTGGCACAACGGACATTATGACATACCCTCAACTTCCTGCAAAACTACTTAATCTGCAACCATTATTACTTACAGACACCGATCATGCGACTCGGATTGTAAAAGAAATTCAAGCTTCGAGGATCATGCCAGTAGAATCCATCCTTCTGGACGGACATTTAACACTGGTAATTTTTCGCTTGGCAAATCATCAGTTCTACCAGGTAAGTCCAAAAGTGGTATCTCTCTTTTTACCGATGTTTTCCAATCGTGCCATCAAAAAGTATGCGCTCGCGCCGCAAGCATTAGTGGCCAGTTTACGAATTTGGCAAAAGTCTCACCTTTTTTCACGTGAGACAATCTTTCCCATTAAGAATATCACTCCACTGGTAGATCAAGAGGGAAAGATTACAAATGATTATAATATGTTAGTTAATATTAGTTTTGGCATATCATTTGCAGATTTTTACATGTTATTGTTGAAAAATGTTTCTAATAGTCATATTAAGATTACATCATCCGTTTTACCTTCTGACTGGCTCTTAAAGGCGTGGTATTACTATATACCGGATGCAGAGGGTATGGTTACGGCTAGTAATTCGCTTAGACTTCTTGAAAATCCCACTGAGGATGCCAAAAATCAAGTACTTGTGCATGGTGCAAGACCGATTGTAATTCATTTTTTGAGCGGTCAGACTGTGTCGGACTGTTGCAAAGCTTTTCTTTCTCTCGCTGAGAAAAGTGGTATTCAGAAATGGAATTGTCTGGCACTGGTGCAGTTACTAGATGATGGTTTTTCCTTTGTGTGTGTGCCTGATAGTTTCGATTACTTATTTGATCTGCTACACTCATGGGCTGAAAAAGCGGTTGTCCTAGCCAACAGGCAGGATGTGGAAATACAGGCTGGTTGTTGTTAAACAATATGTTAAATAGTGTGTTAAGTAGCTTGTTAAACAATCAAATAGTGAGTGCTAGAAAATATGGATAAAAGCCTTATACTCTCTATATTTTATAGCACTATTTTTTTTGCAATGAAATATGATTGATTCAAAAATAAACTATTCTCATTTACTTGACAAAAATTAAGCAGAAAAGCCCACGGTTTTAATTTTAGGAATCTGCGGCCATTCTATGACCGAGTTGTTGACAAAAGTGTGCAAAATTTGGTAATGCCTTGAGAAAAAACTGTCCTGTACGGCAAAATCGTTATGTTAAATAGGTCGTTAAACAGTATGTTAAATGGAGTGTTAAATAGCCTGTTAAATAGGTCGTCAAACAATAAACCTACCAATTGATTTTTAACAAAAATCAGCGTATAATTAATGAGCAATCCAAAACGGTTGAAAAACCCTTGAATTTGCTGGATTCTTCAACTATTTATTTTTTTGCAAATATCATATATTTTGAGGTGTTTTAAATGATATACAAATCAGAATTTCGAGACATCTTTTCCTACGCGCCAACTACCGCGTCTGGAAAAGAGTATATGCAGACTGTCTTACAAGAGTTTTTGAGGATGGGTGAAGGTTTTGACTTTCAGAGTGTTAATTTACGGGACATGGTTCTGCTACTGACTTATCGTGCAGTTGTAGCTTCTAATGCTTTGTGCACAACTTTGTTATCGTGGTGGTCTTCCGATTTGATGTCGATAGTAGCTGCTACTTTTTCGAGACTTGTTAAACTTAAATTGGTAGTACGATACCCGATAAGTTTATATGTATCAAGATCAGCCTATGTCTGCGATACCCGTTATGTTTACGCTCTCAGCAGTAAAGGTGAACAATATGTTTGTGCTAGATTCGACTTGCCAGAATTGCAGCCATGGGAAAAGACAAGCGTATCTGTCTGCCTACATACATATCAAAACACATTGACCATTCTGCAGCTGATTCTTCAACGTGTCATTGACGCAGACAGACATCGCGGAAAGGCATATGTACCCTTATGGAAACTAGGTACAGATCAATTTGCCAGAGAGTATATGCTTGACAAGCAATCCTACAAGACGGTTCGTCAGACAGTCGGAAAAACTCAACGCAACTTGATTGCAGATGCAATTTATACAATCTCTGACCCTATGTATAGCAATAAAGACTACTATGACGACAACTACTCCCGGTCTTACTATCTTGCACCGTTCAATCCGATTGTCCTAGATGATTCTCGTGATATCCAGTTGCCACTTCATATTTTTATCGAAGCGGATATGCGCACAGAACGAAATCCTGTAATCATAGAAAAACTGGCCAGATATACCGATGTACAGACAATCTCTCGTACTGGATCATACTCATACAGGGACAGTTGCATCCTGTTTTCCTGCTATGACACTCCTGCTGTTCCATCTGAGCCATGGCTGTTTTCAAAGCCTTCACTTGCAAACCTCGTTCAGAGGGCACAGGATGCCTCAGAAGACAATCGGTCCGTTTTAAGGGATGATTTCCTTGAGAAGATAAGTGACCTTCCAGAAGCCATCCAGAAGGGCTACAGAGAGGTTAATGAGTTTTACAGAAGAAAAGACTGTAAAACGGTCCTTCAACTATTGCAACAATACAGTGCAGATAGGACGAATATGCGTCTACCACTGCTTTCTCAGTATAAATCCGAGTTTTTGGCAAAGCGATGTCGGGCAAGAATTGCTCAGATTTACAAATGTCTATATGCCGATTTGGATAATCTGCAATCAAACGGCAACATTAGCTATGTATCGAATCAATCCAATTGTTGCAAAGTAATTCGTGAGTGTCTGGAAGGACTTCGTTGCTATTTCTTCTCAGCATCGACCATTTGGCAATCTTCTTCAAGGATCTACCACAATCCTGACTTCCTGTCTTGGATTGTTTCGACCTACTACGCGGGGGAATATGCATTACTGGCTGATATTAAACCTCGCCTTAATGCGCCAGAAAATGGAGTGCGAGTAATCCTATCAACCTATGAGCAGACCCCACCAGACAAAGTACCTGCTTTTGACAATGATCTTGGCATCCACTTTTCGCAATGTCTGACCTTGCGAAGAGATGATACGGACACTGATCAATATACACTTGTGTTTGAAGATTTAAGTGACCTTGGTTCATGGGTTCGAATTACAGAGTATTTCAGAAGATATCCAAACGGAACAGATACGCTTCGAATTGTCTGCCTTTACGAGTCCGAGGAAGATGTTAAGTCGTTTGCAAAAGCTACGGGAATATATGGAATCATTGAAGATGATAAGACTCTATTTCAATCTCCTACCGGAATTTCTTATATCTCAACCAAAGGATATTTTTCAAATAAGATGTCGTTGGACAAGTGGAATGAAATGGGTGATAAGGACAAGGTAGCCTGGTCGCAGAGGGCGCGATCCTATCAACTACGTGCAGTCGCAGAGGGAGATGTGATCGTGTTTAGGGATGGAAATTATTGACATGGTTTGCTGGTGTTGGAAACAATGCCAGCATTTTTACAGCCCTTCATTTTAGGTTGTTGTATACAACAACCTAAAAGTTGAGCAGAAGTCGTTTCTGAAATGGGTCTGTAGTCTCCTCTGCGTACTATGTATGTTTGCGACTGAGGAGCTATTATTAACTTGCAAATTCTGAACGTGCCAGCAGCTATGGGTTGTTGTATACAACAACCTAAACATGCAATCAAAAAAAATAAGCAGACACACATCGTTAGATGAATGCCTGCCCAAACTCTTTCCCGCCTTTGTTACAACTTGCCTTGCCAGTCCCGGCAAAACATAGTCAAAGGTCAATCATAGTAAAAATGCAGTTCTCCGTCAATCAGCTCGTACTTCATACCCTTGACAGCAAAACTAACGTAATTCCAATCACTAGAAACATAGTATGGCTTTCTGGTGTATGTTTTCTTTACCCGCACTTGACCATACTTGTTTTTCTCATATGTGGACACGGTATCGATCAAATGTACAAACTCCTTCTGGAATCCGCACACTCTTACGACAATTTCCACCGGGTCAAACGGTTCTGCGTTCTTAACAAGAGAATCCTCAATGTCTTCCAAGTAGTTCTCCTGCGTCAGATTAGTTCCCATCGTCTTGTCTTGTGTCCATTGCAACTCCTCGTCCAGTTTTGCCTGTAACTTGTCAATTTGCGTTTTCGCTGTGCTAAGCTGCTTTGAGAAGCTTTCCTTAGCATCTGCAAACTGCTTGGATAATACATCTAGGCATTGATGATCATTCTCCAGCTTTTGTTCTGTTAACTTAAGGAAGTTTTCAAGCACCTTATCGTTGTTGCTCATGTAATCTTCACAAAACTGGTGCTTGTCAATCTCACCAGATGCCATATAAGCATCCTCAATCATGCTATACACTTCGCTGCCTACTGACAGTCCTGTTATTTTCTCAAATTCTGCATGCATCATAATAATTTTGGGAGCCATGCTTTTGGCATGACTCCATCCTCCTTCCATTTTTTTCTTCGAGTATTAAAATAGTTTTAAATATACGGAAGATATACCTTATCCGAGATAAGACCATCTTCCTTCAGCAACTGACAGCATACGCGAAACACGTTCTGCTGCAATGTACGATGGATCTGCACAAGGTACAGAGTGATCACTACTACTTCAATCTCTGCCTCAGTGAATGTGTCCATACTCAACTGCATTCTGTTGTAGATACGCTCACAGTAATGGAAACGCATCTCCTCTGCTCCAAGTGGAGTAAAGAATGGTGTCAGCTGTTCCATCTTTTCAGCAAACTTTGGATTACTCATGAGCTGTTTTGTCAGCTCAAATGACGCTCGATTTCTGTCGTCCATCATTGCGCCATTAAAATCATCCTTAGTCTCACGATATATCTGGCGAATTAAGCAGCCTGCAATAAGCTTCATCTCCTCGCAACCAACTAATTCAATTGCTCTCTGTAAATGAATGTCACTACCAAAGCTGTTTACAACAGCCTCTAACTTTTTTGCCTTTTCAATTATTTCTCTATAACTTTCCATACCTATTACTTGGGCGAAGCCTATGCTCCGCCCTCTCCTTTCTTATTTCTTATTGAATTTCTTATTGAATCGCCAGCTGGATTTCCTCGTTCCCCTCGGTAATCGTGACTTTTTTGATTCGATCCAACGCTACACTGCGTTCATCATCCTCCTCCAAAGAGATGTCAATAGTTTTGACTGCCATCTTCGGTACATCCCGATAAGATAGGCTATGGTCATGGGCAGAGGCGAAAGTATACGTTTCTTCGTCCTCATCCATCACGACCTCATCTTCATCTTCAAAAAAGTCCTCAATGTATCCCTTGAGCACCTTGTCCGAACAGGAAAGATATCTTTCTAACATCTTTTCTTTGCTCTCTTTTTTGTCAATCAGTCTCATCAATAGAACTGCTTTCAACGTAAGCAGCTCATGTGACAGATTCTTAGTCATTGCCTTCTCCTTTCCTTAACATGGGCCTCCAGCAGCGCCGTGGAAGGCTCCGGCTGGATAATTCCATTCGCCCTTAACATATATCTGTTCAGGCGTGTATTGGCCCGTCAGAAGGCTCTGTACGGCATCATGATCTTTATGGACAACGCATGACTTTGCATCACCCACAAATGTATTCAAATCACACTTGTTATCAAGCGTAAAGCCCAGGATCTTTTCATCCTGTACCAGAGCCTCATACTCTTCTGGATACAATTCTTTAATTCCGGCAAACAGTGTGGGTGTACTAAAGATGCACATTGCACAGCTGCATCTATTCCACCCTGCTCGATAGCACGGGTGTGGATTGATGTTATGGCGTTTCATGCACTCCCAGATATCTCGTTCAGACCAGTCGATGACATTGCGCCACTGATGGACTAGACGAGACCTGGTATTGGTTCGATGAACCTCCATCTCGTTATAGTGGCTACGGCCTGGCGACTCACCACGCCGCTCACCACTTACAATGAGCAATTTTGCATGCTTCGTTTCTAACAAGTTAGCTGTTACGCTATCTTGAACAGAAGCCTTCAATGTTCCACTGCACCATCTGCCTTGATGAGTGCTGCCTTTTGCTGGAAACTTCTGACGTTTTCCGCCAAGTTCTTCCAGTTCTTTTAAGTGTTCCATCTGATCAATGTTTGCAATCACAGAGGATGCAACCATGACCTTTAAGTATGCAGAACACCAACGGCGACTCAAATCAGCGCTTTTTGCTGGGAATCTGTAACGATGCCCATACTCTTTTAACTTCTCCTCCAACTCTTCTGTGCAAGTTTTCTTCAACTCTTCGCACTTTTTGTAGTTTGGAGACTCCTTGCACCGAAGAACCTCACCTGTGTCTGGATCAATCCATTCAATAGGCTCTGATGCTCCGAGTCTGTATAGTTCACCGAAGAACCCATTGACTCGATAGGAAACTACCAACTTGATGCCCATAGCCTCTGCAAAGCTTTTGACATAGGCAGAGGTGCATCGCCAGTCCATACGTCTGGATGGATGACCACCATCGATGTCATGGTGCCACAGCTCAATTTTTTCTTTTGGAACACCAAGCTCCAAAAGATTTAGAGCCGCGCATAATGAGTCCTTTCCACCAGAAAACAGCACGATGATCTTATCGTACTCTTCTAGTGGTAGCAGCTCCGGCAAGTAGATTTCCTTGAAATGTTCGGAATCTCTTCTGCCGGGCACTCTCGGTTCAATGCATACACCCGTACCATAGATTGGGGATGCAGGTTTTCCAAAGACTACCGGAGTCTGCATGGAGCAGTCAACGTCTCTCACAAAATCAGCAACTGAGTCATCGGAGTGAGGAAATAGATCCTCAAACATATCGTTAAAACTCAGCTGGCCTTTTACTTTCTTTGCCATATCTTCTCCTTCTTCATAATATAAAAAGGAGCATAGACCGCATACGCTAGCCCATACTCCCTTCAAATTTATGCAAAAAAGCACTTTATGCAAAAAAGCACAGACTGCATATGCTCGTCCATGCTCTTTTAGCGTTTCTTAATGATTCCTGAAAGGAAATTAAGATTTAGCATCTCCCTTCCATGGCTCAAGATTTCGATTTGGTACCCATGCAACAACCTTGACATGATATTGTGCATCCGCGGCAGTTTTGAAATTTTTATCACCCCAATAGAATCGGGTATCGATACTCCGTTCTCCGTGAAAGTTTTCTATTGTTACGGTGTACTCATCTCTGTACGTAGGGAATCTCACGCTGCACGGAATCCAAGTGTAATCATCTTTTTCTTCTTTTTTCTCCTTTTTTTCATCGTCCTTATCCTGTAAGAATGATTCAATGTCAAACCATCTATCCTGCAAGATATTTCCGACGATTTTAGGCGAATTGCTGCAACCTTTAACAGCAACTCTAATATATCTTCCCTTAATATCAGAAAAAGCCTTAGCTCCGATTACATCCATTATCTTTAAAATGGACTCCAAACCTTCAGCCCCTAGATATCCGCCGTATATGTAGTGATGGTCGGTACTTTTAACGACCATCTGCAACATAGCTACAGAATCCCTCATGACAATATCGACATTCTCAACCATCATATTGAGGACTTTGTAGCCCTCTTCCTGTAAATTCTTTTGTGTCCACTTCTTCATATTTCAAACTTTTCTCCTTTTCTTTTTTCTTGATCCTATCTCTTTTCAACAATCTGTGGAATCACCATGTTTCTCTGATTCCATCTGGTCGAAGATTCCAGATCTGCTCACGAGTAACCTCAAATCCCAACACGTCAGTAAACATCACAATTACAGCTGATGCATATAGTCGCGCTGGAGTTGTGTACTCCTCACTGCAGAATCTAGCCATGAAATCTTCCAGTTCTGAATTTGACAGGTAGATCGCCACATCCAGTTCCAGATGCTTAGAAGCATAGATATCATGTTCTTTAATCCATGCCCACACATCCTTAATTTCCTCGATCTGGTCGCTGCTCAACTCAGGCTGGGGCTCTGTGAGAAGCTTTGAATGGATTACAATGTTAAGTTCCTTCCCAAGTTTCTCATAGCCCTTCTCCGTTAAGGAATAGTTGACATGCCCACCAGGGTAATCCATGGCTGTTGCAAGGCCATGACATACCCAGTCATCCCAATCGGCATTTCTTTTTGCATCCACATAGAAATTACGCGTGGATACGAAATGTGTCTTTCCAAATTTCTGGAAAGTAGGTGCATCGTCCATTCCAATTGCATGAGCTGCCATTGATAAGATTCCATCTTCAATAATCATCGTAAATTCTCCTTTCTCAAAAGGCAGAGGGTTCACAATTTCCTGCAAGCCCTCTGACCTACTAACTCGGGATCAGTTTTTTGAGGTGTAACAGAAAACGCATTATACATTACGCAATCTGTTTCCTTCTTACTTACGCTTTCTCTTCTGTTGACTCAGATTCTTCAACTGACTCAGATTCTTCAACGTCTGCCTCTGCTGACTCGTCCTTGTATGCTTCCTTGTATGCGATAGATACGCAGTACACCGTAATGGATTCGTCATACATTGGTTTTCCGTCTTCGCCCAGAACAATCGGCTGCATACGAATCAGCGAACCGTTTCCACCTGGTGTCAGACTGAAGTTTGCAGAAAGATAAAGCATGTTTCCAAGCTTTCCGATTGATCTTTCAAACAAATCCTGGTCAACCGCAACCTTGAAAGCAGCCTCTTCGGTCTTCTGGATTTTCGACAGATTGAAGATCACCTGACTTCCATCCTTCAGGCTAAGAGTCACTGTGTTGTCTGTGTACTCCATGTACAAATACACGGCATCAGATTTCTGGTTTCTGATGATTGCTGTTGCGGCTCTCATCGGTGTCAATGCCTGCATCAACTCATCGTGCTTAATTAAGCACTGGCATGCAGGGGCTTCACCCAGTTTTTCAACATTACTGAGCGCTGCACTGTTAAACTTCGGTGCTGCCAGAAGCTGGCTCTCATACCATGAGTATCTATCCTTAACAACAAGCTTTTCCTTCATAAGACACAGAGTAATCTCCGATCCCTTGAAGAAATTGCTTACCTTAGCCAATGCTGATGCAGGTACTGCAATCTCAAGCTTTGGATCTTCCTTGAAAGTGCCCTTGCCAGATGCTGCCTTCGGATCGATCAGCACCTTTACGAACTGCGTAACTGCCGGATTACCACCATACAGCATCAACTTCTTGCCGTCGTAGCACAATCCAGTGCTTAGACCGCTTAATGCATTCACAGCGCGACGGAACTTCTCACCATCCACAGTCAGCTCCACACAGTTTTCAAGCTTTGCCTTGGAAAATTGCATTGGCTGACGCATGGATACTCTCAAGCGAATACCACCGCCCTGAGAAAACAACCACACAACCTGCTGCTCCTCATCTACTTCCAGAGTGACACCACCGGAAATATTTGCGAACCCACCGACTGCTGTGAAGAAATCACTTGCACAAACAGTTACAATGGTTTCCTTGCCTGGGTAGGTCTTCATCTCCTCAGCATACATGCTGTGAATTTCAACCTCGCCGTTTTCGAATGTATACAGAGCAATTGGTGTCATTGCCTGCTTCTGTACCTCACCATCAGCAGTTCGAACCTTTACTGAAACTGCCTTTGATGCGATGCGAATTCCAAGTGAATTGTTCTTGCCAAGAAATACTCTCGACAAAGAAACAACCTCAGCAACAACCTTTTCTGACAATCTTAATTCAACCTTACTCATATTTTTTTCTCCTTCTGCCTCTTTGGGCTTTTTATTTTAATATTTTTTATTGATGGTTCGTGCAAGAAAACTCCTGACTTTAGTCAGGAGTAAGTTGACTTGCTCCGCCACCAACACGGCAGCGAGAGCAATCATAACGAAAATCTTTGTGCGAAACCAATTAAAACTTGTACTTCTTGCGGCGGGACTTCTTTGTGTAATCAAAGACAATATCCTCATCCGAATCCTCGTCTGAGTTGTCGTCTGATTCCACAAATCCATACCAACCGCCATCAGCACTGTCCCAATTGTCCCAGTTATCGCCGGAGTCCTCAGATTCCTCAGAATCCAAGATTTCTACGACGGCAGGTTTCTTAGGCTTTTCAACTGTTTTCTCAATTGCTTCTGGTTCTCCCTCTGCTTCCAGTTCTTCCGTTTCCTCTGGAGCGGTCACATCGGTCTCATCCTCCTTAACGGCTGACTCCTCTTCTGCCTCGTCAATCTCCGTGAATTCAGCATCAAAGATATCATCACTTTCATCACGATCAAGACCGAGGTCGTCAACCAATCCGGTAAGAGTATAAAAGTCCGGTGCCGGATCAATTCGTTCTTCGCTCGTGTGATCAACGTAGTTTGCTTTCGCAAAGACTGCATTGATCTCATTTACGTTACCGTAATCACCGTTTTTCAGTGCCTGCGCCATACGCATCTTCGGATCGACTATATTTGCCATCGCTGACAAAGCTCCGGCGGAAAACTGACCCTGTAAGATGCTTGCCGCATACTCCTTGTTGGCAATGCTCTCCAAACACGGAATTGCTTGTGTCTGCTCATATGCCAGATAGTATACACGACACGGCTCTCTCTGGATCAGACGATAAGATCTTCTCGAAGATTGCCACATAGTCGCCAATTTGTCTCCAATCTGATAGTAAATCAAAGTTGGGAAGTTGTACAGTGTTCCTTCTTCCTCGAAGATGAAATCAAGACCCGTTTCAACCAACTGTGGATTTGTAATTAAGCAACGCATACCTCTGCATGCCTGATCCTTAATCCACTGCTCACGATTGATTGGCTTAACCTTCATCTCCAAAACAGCGATTTCTCGCTCCTTCAGAGTACCGCTCGAAACAAGCACATCTTTGAGACGCTCCGTCACGCGTCCTTCTCCTTTGCCTGTACACTGAATGTAGATAACAATGTTTCGGTTTTGGGAAAGCTCGTCAGAAGCAATCTCAATAAGCTTCTTTTCTTTGTTTGTAAAATGTCCATCCATTAAAGACATTAAATCCGGCAGATCAAAGAGTACTCTGCCGTTTCTAGGATCAATGACTTTTCTGGCATTTGGCATGTCTGGCCAGTACAAACCATGCTGGCGATGTGTACCACCAAGCTTGTAGGCAAGTACCATATCGCTAAAAGCACACCGATAGCTGCCCTCCATCTGACCATAGGCATTTGCCAGTGCATTTTCCATTTCGACCGGAATAACCTGTTCCTCAAAATCAGGCAGGATTGCACGAAAATCCTTAATTGACATCGTGACTGCTTTCTCTGCAAAGTAATCCAGGTACAGCGAGATTGCAATACCTGGCTTCTCCCTCTTCTGGCCGATTCTAGCACCCTTGTCCGTGATTGCAAAGGTTGTGCTATCAACATTGCCGTAGAAGGACTCTTCAAAAGTACCATATTCCTCAACAAACTCGATGCTGGAATCATAGGAATACTTTTTCCTCATCTTCTGAGGGTCGAGCATCCAAAGAAGTTGAAACGTGTTTCCCGCAGTACCATTTGCAAGGGTTCCAGTAAGCCCCAACACATGCTTGCTAATCTTGATAAGACAATGCGCTGCATGTGTCTGAACCGACTTGTTGGTATACTGATGAGCTTCGTCTAGGATGAGAAAATCAAAGAAATCCGCATTCAGATGTTTCTTCATCCATACCGCAGGACTCATCTTTCGAGTTCCTACCGGCTCAAAAAGACTCACGGATTCTCTAGGTACGTTCTCCATAAGCGTTAGATTCCAAATATCAGGATTGATGTTTGCCTCTACCGTACCATCCATCAATCGCTCGTACTGCGGAAGTACATATACGCTTTTTGTGGTCTTTCCTGTATGGGTTGCAAAAAAGCTCATACGCTTCCACTTAGTTTTCGGAATCGTCTGCTTGTCCTCCTCTCCTACTTCGAATAATGGTGATTTCTCCCTAATTGGAGAAGCTTCTACACCCCAAAGAGGTGTTTTGCAGTAAGAACAATATTGATTCGAAGCAGTTGGCGTCATAAAATCCAGATCGGTTAATGGAACCACCTCTCCGTCTCTTTTGGTTGTCAACATTTCGCCACATCGAGGACAGATCATACCCGTCCAGATTTCCGGCTCTTCCTCGTCAAATCCTTCAGGAAGCTTCCAGTTGCTACCATTACACCGAGGACACGTCCTCTCATCATCTCGATAGACCTCGACTCCCTCCTCCAAACAATCCGCACAGACATATCTCATCTTGCGGCGTGTCTTTAAAAGGGTAGGCACTGGACCATACATGTAGTTACCTTTTGCGAAATCCTTACCAAAGATCAAGAACTCTCTACCTTGCGGCTTTTCGTTCTTGAACTTTGCAACCTGCGAGAAGGAAGTGATGATTCTCACATTCGCATACGGAACCACCTTTCTGATCTCAGCAGCCCATTTCTCTATCATATGACCTGGACCCATGACTCCGACGCGATAGTTTATTGCATCTTTTGTCATGTAGGCATCCTTTACGGTTTTGCCTGGGTGACTTTTCAGCCACTTACGCACTGCAAAAGACTCCGCAGTACAGATACCCATTAAAGTCTTTCCGGTACCCATGTCACATAGCTCGAGAGCATATTTTGAGCCACTTTCAAAAAGAGAGACTAAACCGTTAATGGCTTCTCCCTGCTCGATGTAGGGAGTTTTCGCCTTACAAGCCAATGTATCAACACGTCCTGGTCCCTTACTTAACACATTCAGAGAGTCCAAAACATGCTGAATTAAAAAGGCATGCTGCTGCGAGAAGTAATTGTCCATCGACGATACGTCAATCGGCAGCATCTTCTTATCCTTTTTGGCTGTTGTAATTGGTGTCTCCCCAGATGCTATAAGATCAGATACGATGCGATCAAACTTTTTTTCTGCCGCACCAATACGAATGAGAATCATATCAGCCAGGCATATTTTGCGCTTGCCAACAGTGATCTCGCGATCCACTGTCTCAGCTGCGACCATAAATGTGTTTTTGTCTGCATTACTGACAGCCTGTGTCGTTCGTCTATCGTAGACAGTGCATACACCTTCCGCCATCAGCTGCTCATATATCTTCGGAATCCACTCTTTCTTGAGTGGCAGATCGTATCGCCCCATCAGGTAACTGTACAAATCTGCATCTCGTACAGACTCCTCACAGCTAGTGATGAGGAAGTCGCCATCCGCAACACGATCATGAACAATCTGATACTTCAAGATTCTGTCCTGATCGAAAAAAATGGTTTCCGGCTTTGATGTTACATAGCCACCCTCTTCCTTAGAAGACTCGGAGTGACCAGTCAGCAGCGTTCTGTCATCTTCGTCTCTTCTGATAAAGACTGAGACATATGCTGACGACTGCAAATGCGCACAAAAATTGCGCGCTTCTGCTGTACGGCTAAAAACGCTTGCCGCTAGCAACTGCTTGTTTCTTGGGTCAAAAATAGCCCAGTCAAGAAACGGCTGGACTCTTTCATTCGTGATATACATTTTTTCTCCCTTCTTTGTCAATCAACAGCAGAGGCTTATTCTTCCTCATCGCCCTCTGATGCTGGTTCTTCTCCGGTTAAACGCGAGATTGTCCCATTCGCCTGAATCACGGTAATTGTCGCACTATGGAAAGTTCGAACCGTAACCTTACCGCGTCTGTCTTTTGGATCGTCGCTTTTAATCGGAGTCCAACTGTTGACACTGTTCTGCGTGACACGACCTCTCTGCATATGACGATGAAGATCGTCTCCGCAAATTCCGCCTCCGACCCCACCTGCCATCATCATATAGATACTATCGGAAGATGGCATCTTGGGAACCGTGATGCTTTGTTTCTCCTCGTAAGGTTTTACGAAAAGCCCTTCCACACCACTGTTTTTTTCATGTGCAAACAGTGCCTCATATGCCCTCACCCGATCAACCTTGATCAGCTTGAATTCCTTCAAGCGTAGCGTAGGGGCTGCAGTAACAGGGATTCGCTCCCCTTCTGGACAAGTTTCTGGTAAGTATGGAAGCTTCTTTACTTCGTCCTCGTCAGCATACTTGCTAAGAGATGCCTTGGAACTTGAATGGACCAGATCACGTCTCAAAATAAGTACGACCTGATGATATTTCGCATACTCCTTATCATCAAATCGATACATCCTTTCGATGTGATACTGTTTCATAATCAAGTTATTATGGAGAGTATCTTCAAACAGAACTCTCGGAATAACCCAGATCAATACACCGCCAGAACGCAACTGAAGATTAATCTTCTTCAAAAACTCCGTCTCCATGCGTTCTTTTCCATCCGGCATCATGCCGTATGGTGGATTAGCGAAGATCACATCAAACCCGCCGTGTGACACTCGAAGATCTTTCAGATAGTCACCACACAGACAGGTTTCGACAAGCGGATTCTTTGAGGTTTCCTCTGCCGCGTTTCGCTGCAATTCACACCCATATACTTTCAGATTAGGGTGATTTTTTCTATCAAGAGCTGTCAGAATTGCTCCTGCATCTCCGATAGATGGATCGAGTGCATAAATTGTTTTCTCGTCATCAATCTTCAATTGCGCTGCGATTCGTCTACAGTGTGACAAATCGGTGTAAAAAGCTCCTGCTTTCGCATGATTCATCACCTGTTGATTGACGTGTTTCAAAAAAACATTGCCCATTTTTCCTTTTCTCCTTTCATTTTGGACACAAAAAAAGCGCCTTACGATCTTTGTCGTAAAACGCTTATCAGTGCATAAATTTGAATTTTTCTCGGTAGCTGTACAGTAATTAAAAAAAAGGTACAGCAAACAAACCCAGCTTATTCCGGGATTTTGCAATTCGAAAAGCACCCTCTGCTTCTCTGTCCTTTGAAGTCGTTACCTGTACACCGACAGTATAGCAGAGGAAATAGGCAAATGCAAGCAGATTCCTCGCAAATGATACAAAAAAAGATAGGGAAAACTTGTATTATCGGCATGACTGTGGTATATTTAGGTTGTTAAATACAATAACCTAGTGAGAGGAGGAGACATATGCCAATCATACACACACCACTACAGATATCTTTTTCGTCAACAGAGGTACTTCAGAAAGCACTTAACACAGAGTACACAACTACTCTTCAAGATGCCTGCAAAATTCTTCAAGTAACGCATTCGTGGGTTCATCAATTTATTCGACCATTTGTTCCCTATGTATATGTTTCTCCAAAGCAGGGAAAGGAGCTTGATGTTGCCAAGAACATCTTTTTTAACACACAGGAATTTCAACATCTCATTTTGAACAACACTTCTTTCTCAAGAAGAACAATTCAAATTCCAGTTTGTTTGTTTTTAAGAAAAGAAAAACAAATGGAGATTGTAAAAGAATATGATCGTCTTTGTGAGGAAATGGACGAACTTCAGCAGGAGATCCAATCCAATAAGTGGGAAATTCATGCCCTTAAAAATGAGATAATTACTCTCATCGGTAGGAATCTTTTATATCCACAAGAATATCCTTTTTTAAAACTAAATTACAAAAAGCGTTCTCAATATGCTCAAATCCCCTGCTCGTTTGATCTTAATATCAACAAGATGAAAACAATTGCTACACATATGCAATCAGGAGATTATTCTGAAACTTCCTGCCGACAGCTTTTCCTTAGTGGTGCTGTTCGATGCGAATTGAATCTTCCAGATAAAAATGGGGGCCTTTCGAAGAAGGTATACTATGCCAACGACCTAGTACCTCAACACCCTATCACAATCGCTTATGAAAATTACCTTCAAATGTTAGAGACACGAAAGGGACAGATGAGTGGTTTCTGAAAATATCAAAACCAAGGATATTTGCAAGATATTTTACATTACGAAATGTCAGATACTTCAAGGTTTTTCAAAACATTTCTTTTCAGTCATTGTTTACACGACTTTTTGATGGTAAAAACCATCTGTACAAGCCATTGTTTGACTTATTATTTAACAATTCATTTAACACATTGTTTAACATGCTATTTAACACATTGTTAATAACAATTCAACCAACAGTTCACAGATTTGATAAGGAAGCCCCGATCCCTTTAGGGTCGGGAGTAATTGACCTAACAAAATAGGTACTAGGGTCTTGCACAATCTGTACCTTGTTTTCCAGCACAAAAATAGTGCCAGAAGCCTTAGCAGAACCAATGATTCTAGCTATGTTTCTGGCACTATCAGTTAATCAACTAACAGATTGGGTAACAAATTAATTACTGTTCCCTGTCTGAGTGCGGAACTGTGATGTTTAATGAGTTTGCCATGTTTGCAACAACTGCCTCGTCAAGTGTGTATTTCAAGCCGCTCATATCTACAGGAACCTCAACAATCTCTCCATTACTGTCGGCCGTATACGTTGAGTTATAATCGCGATAGTAACGATCATATGCACACAGACCATATGGCGAATCCCATATGATCATGCAGCGTTCTCCAGTGCAAGGAAGCCCTTGCCCTTCGCCCATTGCCTGGTCAACAATACTTTTTGCATTCGCGTATGGAATGGTGTAGCTCAAATTTCCCTCTGCATCATAGCACTGATAAATTGTCTTTTCGACATTTGGAACCAGATAAAATATTTCGGAAATTCCCTGATCCCCATATCCATACGACACATACATGTAATCGGCCGAATCAAATATGGCACTTAATTGTGTCTGCTTCTGTTCTAGCTGTTGCGCTCTCAATACTGTTTGCTGTGGCAGCTGCTGTGCGCCCCAAATACGTTCTGCGGTACCCTCCGGTAGCCAACAGCAATTGCGTACATAGGTACTTCCAAGCAGATATGGATTAACGCGTCCTGTATTCGTCCACTCCATATAGGCATCCGCATCGTATGACAACAATTTGTTTTTCAATTCAACAAACACCTCACTTGTTGCCAAATATTGGCATGCGGTTGTTGCTCCATTTAACAGAGCCACATCGTCAACATTATAGATCCCACGTTTTGCATAGTTGCCAACAATATCCGCATCTTCGAATCCAGATGAACCACTGATACCATAGCTGTCTACTTTTGAGAGCGTCATACCGTCATATTGGAATAATTCTGTTGATACATTGGTGCCATCCGCAATGTAACTTAAATAGTACCAAAGATCATATCCAATTAATCGCTCATTCTGATCGTTCAGATACGAATAGCATCTGGAAATGCCCTCTTCCGGGAACAATGCAACCCCATCTGTCTCAATTTCAGACTGCAAAGTTACCACACCGTTTGTTACTTCGTACATCTGCATATACAACTTGTCACTCTCGGTCTTTGTTCCGACAATCAGCAATTCTACCTGCCTGTCACTGTCGAAATCTCGAACCTGGTATCCAAATACTGTTTGTGGCACATTGGATACAAATCTTGCACCACCCTGCTCATTGCTTACAAGCCAAATATCGAACGGTCCTTGTTCTGGATACTGTAGACTCCAAGCGTACTCCTGTAGCTTGTCGTAAGTGTCCAGATAGCCAGAAGAATTAACCTCTGCCGCCTGTGTTGGAATTGCCATTGTCAGAGCTGTGAGACTCATCATCCCAGTTAGAATTGTTACCATTTTTCTTCGCATTACGTTTCTCCTTTCTTCGATCCCGATACATATACATACCATATATGCACGACATTAGAATTATGATTATGATGAATGCCACAACTGCAATTGCTAGAATTGCGGCAATATTAACTTTCTTTTCCTCGTTTGATTTCGACTGAAGCCTATCAAGTAATCCCTCTGCTGTCGGCTTTTTTGCTGAAGACGCCGTTGTTTCTACTGGCGGTGCCGTTGGCTGCATTGGATCAGCTGCCCCAAGTGCTATCGTTTCCTCGTAAGAATTAATGCCATTTACAAGGAATTCTATCTCTGAACTTAACTGAATTGTCGATGCAAAAAAATCCATGTGCGAGTTCTTCATAGATTGCACAAAACATGTCGAAGGAAAGAAATAATCCTCTGGCAGAGTAACACCTTCTGATGCAGTTACGTAGCATTTTTCATAAGATCCAACAGGTATTCGAATGTCAGCATTCTTTGACAAATAGGGTACTTCAAAGGCATATTCTAAGTGTGTATCTCTCGAGGTAAAATGGAAGTACAAACTTGCTCCTCTAAAGGTTCCATTCTTGGTTCCGGCATCAGGATAGTTTAAATATAACGAGATATGTCCGGTTCCTTTTGTTCTGGCCGTTGCCAGTTCGTTTTGATTTGACTGGTAAAGGATGGTTCCATCCTCTCCAAAGAATTTGAACGAATAACCGAGTTCTTCCTGCCCCCAGCCATAGATCAGATTCCCGTCTTCGTCAACAGGACGATCATCTGCCGTATAGCCAGCAATCAGTGGAATTTCTGGAAAGAATGCATTCGTTCCAATGTTTTCATTCGAAGCAATCACGATGCAGTGTTTCAAACTCGTATCCTCTGCCGAAGTTTCTTCAATCTCTGTCACACCTTCTGCCACACTCTCTGTTTCACCACTACTTTTTGAATCAACTTCTGTGCTTTTTGCCTCGGTTTCTGTCTCATCTTCTTCTGATAGTGTTGACTTCATATATTCTGTCGATAACACTGGTGCTTCTAGGCTTTCTCCATCGTCCGTATCGTCAGTTGCTAACTCAAAAGTAGATTCAATTTCGCCAACATCATCCGCATATATCTGCGACACGGGTGGAAACAGAACACACATTGCCGTCAGTACACCAACAAATCCCTTACTGTGCCGCATCCGTTTCCTCCCATGCACTCGTTTCTGCCCAAGCCTCAGTGTTTTCCTGTGTCTGACTCCAAGAATCTGTATCAGCTGTACCCTGCGTATCTTCAGAACCTTCCAATTGCCCTGCAGCATTGTCTGCTTCGCTCTGCGCATCAGTCTCTGGAATGCTCTCATCAATGGCAGAGGATTCTCCCTGCACGTCCATAAGGACTAAGTAATTGTCCTTCAGTTCGTCAATCGAGAGTGTCCATTCTGGCCATTCGGATTCTCGTACATTGTCCACATTTTGATTCCAGAAAACTGACACCCGAACAAGATCCTGATTATAGAGTCTTCTTGTATATACGGCACTTCCTCTGGTTGGGTCTTCTGCATTGATACTAAGGTAAGATGACAACCCCTTCGTGTCTGAGCCAAATAGTAGGCTTTTGCCAGATTCATAGGCCTCTTCGTCTACTGTACTCCAATAGGAATCTAACAAGCTTCTTGCTGATGGACTCTCTTTTACCTGCTGTTCCCACGCTGTTCCATCCTCTGGCACACTTACCACTGTCTGATAGAGACTGTATAGTCCGGTTGGCTCACATATATCCAAAAATCCGGCAATGGACGATTCCATTTGATCTGCCCACCACTTTGGAAAAGCGGATTTGACATCAGTGACTTCCACACTACGTTGTCCTTCCGGGAACCACGCCTGCAATGATGTTAAAATGCCATCCCACAAACCTTCCCCTTCCTCTGTCATTGGCATAGGAATACTCACCCATCCGCCCTGCGTCCAGATGTTTGTCAGGTTGCAAAATATCTGCCCATCAGTCAGCTGATCAAGTATTCCTGCCACTCCCAATGCATTGATGGAACACGTCTTTTGCGATAGGTCAACCTGCAGAACGGTAGGCACTGAAAAAGGTTTCTCTATTACACTATCGTCTTCCTGTTTTATTGGAACGGTTCCACTGGCAGAAACCCACACTCTTCCATCCGTATAATACCCACCCTCTATTGCGATCTGGCTACGGTAATCACCTGCAACTGCCTCTGCGTTAATACTCCATCCAAGCGGTTTTACATACTCCTGTGTTGCCTCTGTAGATTCTTCTGCAACTGTTTCAGAAATGGTCTCAAAGGCAGAGGATTCAACCGTGTCGGCTCCCTCTTGCCAGTTTTCTTGCTGAGTCTCAACAGCCTGCGAAGAATCTGTCTGACTCTCTCCCCACTGCTCATTTGCTCCATCATTAGATGTTTCCCAAACTGTCTCCTCTGCCCATACAGTAGTATTGACAGAGATTGCCAAAAGGCTCATGCCAATACATAAAAATGTCTTCTCACGCATTCGGTTTCCTCCAATCTTACATCTTTCGTATCGCCTCGCATGACTATTTGGCAAGGCGAAGTCAACAACTCGGTCATTGAATGGCCGAGGATTCCCGCGCCAGATTCCTAAAAAACTGGCGCAAGGGGGCTGACTACCCAATTTTTCTTTTTTTGAATAGCATCTGCCGTACCTTCTCTGCCATCTGCCAGGCAAGAGGCTCTTTTCGAAGAACAAGGACTCCTCTATATACTGCAAAAAACAAGATGGCCGATACAAGTAGTGATGCAAATGATCCAAGAGCAGTCGTTTTCACCCACAGACAACTTGCAATAGCCAGTGCCAGAACGATGGTTCCATAGCATACCTTCTGATAGGCAGAAAGGACTTCTTTTCTGAGTGCCCAAAACTGTACGGCAAAAACAACGCCCTCTGCCACAACGGTTCCAATGGCCGCACCTGCAGATGCCATGGACAGAATCAATACTGCGTTCAATAAAAGATCTGCAATTGCACCCGCAATCTCAGAATACAGCAAAACCCTCTCATTTCCTAATGGAATTAGTACTTGAATGCCCATAACGATACGCAGCTCCTGGTCTCCTATTGTATTTGTACTTACAGTATGGATAAAGGTGGATTACTCCTCCCAGTCTTTCCAATCCTTTGCATTATAGTCTACATGTTTTGAGAAGTCTTGCTTTTCCTTTGACAGCGCATAAAGTGTGTCTTTGAGTTCTATCGCTAAAACCGTATTGACTGATACGCCACATTTCTCTGCAACCTCTTTTGTTTCGTCCAGACATGCTTGGATATGCTGTGCTCGTCTTTCGATGCGTTCTTTCCTGCGAACATCTTTCTCTTTCTGCTTCCAGTTGTCCAAAAGCCGTCTCATAATTGCTTCTACAACTACTTTATTTCTGCAGTTACTACACAAATCCTTAACTACTTTATGATGTTCAGGTGAATCAGATAGATACTTTTCTTCATCAAACGGATAATAAAGATTTCGCTTGGCATCCATATTATTTTTTCCATAAGACATATTATCGCAAGAGCTCTGATTATTGTCTGGATTGTATTCGTACTTACAATTAGCCAAAATACTTAAATCCTCTGATATAGTGTAACTCCAGTTCGAATCACTATAATCAGTACAGTTGTCCATTAGATCCTTCTTTTTGGAATCTAGCCCTTGAAATACATGGTCTTGTAAGGCATCGACGATTTCGCTAACCTTCTGTTCTTCTTCCTTTGACAAATTGATTTCTTCTTCCATGATAATTGCCTCGCTTTCTTTTGAGTAGCACTTCAATCCTACAATAGTGGGGCAAACCATCCTTTGCTTGCCCCACTGAAATCACAAGTAATTACTTGTCATGATCACAGCCTGCGTATTTCTCATTGTTTGGATTACACTGGTCTGCATGGTTATCCAAATTTGCCTGATATGCATCATTGTTTGGGTTATGCTGATTTGCGTAATCATCAAGCTGTGCCTGCGTGTGCGTATAGCCCGATACGCCGTGTCCATGTCCACCGCCCTTACTCATAGTCTTCTCTCACCTCTTTTCTTTTTGCTATATTGTACAGAACCTGACTCTTGACATACTCCCACGGTTAAAACCGTGGGCTTTCCCGCCTAATTTTTGTAACTTCCTCCTGTTTTGTTTTTGTGTTCTCAGTATGCCACATGTGAACTACTCGGTCATTGAATGGCCGAGGATTTCCACGCCAGATTCCTAAATATCAAGATGCACAAATACACTCTGTCCATCTTCGAAATAATATATCTGCTTCTGTTGATACATCACATTTCCTACGGTATCAGTACCAAATTCATCAATTACCATAGGTAAGCCATATTGATTACGGCCAACATAAATCACGACATGATTTGTGCTACCTGTCAGGCGAATGATGATATCTCCTGCAACCAGATCATTTGCAGAACAAACCCAGCTTTTCGGTATTGCATTACTTCTGAATGCTGCTGCCATTCCTGCACAATTTAATCCGTTAAGGTCGATGCCTGCATAGTGATACAGAATGTAGTTAACAAAGGCAGAACAATCCATACCTGTCGGCTCTTCTTTGTAGCTGGAGTGGCCACCACCCCACACATAAGGTACACGTCCAACCTTTTGCAAAGCAGCTTGAAGCATTGTTTTTCTTGTGTCAGATACTGTTCCTACACTTTGCAAAATGGAAGCAATCTGCTCCTCTGTCAGCGTTATACAACTGGACTGACTTGTTATGTTGCCGGTACTATACTGACTGTAGGTGGATGAAATGATTGGAGCTGCCGTAGGTGCAATGATGGTTTCCTCTGTACTATCTTCTGTGCTTTCTTCCTCAAACTCCTCTGTAGATGCTTCCTCACTTTCTTCCTCGTTGGTTTCTGCTTCTAAAGCATCCTCTGCCACCTCTGAGCTGTCTTCTAAGGCTTCCAAGCTTTCTTGTGTAGATTTATACTCTTTATAGCTCTCATAGTCTTTTTCCGGCTGTCTCGTGGCCTCTGTACCTTTGTCAGCTGCCACGGAATCAATGACATTTTTATCAAGCATTCGATCATGTAACATCTCGCCTTGAAGAATTTCTTCAAGATCACTTTCATTCTCTGAATTGTTTACGCTTTTACTGCTAGAAATATTAAGCACGTCCTCCTTTCTGGTTACATCCGCCTGTACGCTGACAGTACCAGATGCAAATGCAAGGCTAGCTGCCAGAACAAAAATATTAAAGTGTTTCAAAATGCCCTCCTCCGTATGTATGCATCGTGCCCTTTGCACGACTTTTGCAAATATTAGTTTTCTTTTTTCTTCTTGCTGACAATGATATATACGATTAATATGATTACAGCTAATGTCAGCACGACCACGCCGACTAGAATTATCAAAACAAGTGCTGCTGTCTCAATTCCATTATTTTCCTCTGCCTCAGTCATTTGACCTGCCAGTTGATCCAATAGGGAATCCTTTGCACTTGTAGTTTCTGACAATGCCGATGTAGTTGATTCGGTTGGTGCATAGTAAGATGTCCCTGCTGCATTAGGGGCAATTCCCCAAGTTTGCGATTCAGTTGTCGTGACTGGTTTTCCATCTTCGTTTGTAATCGCAACAGACTCATTTGTTGTCTCATCTTCTTCCGAAGATTCCTCAAATGTTGTTTCCGCCCACTGCCCTTCATGGTTTATTTTTTGTGACGTTACCGTACGAGACAGTTCGATGGTATTTAATTGGTAGTATGTCCATGTCAGTTCCAACGCTAGATCCAGATGTCCGACATCATTTTTCGGAACATAGCATTCCGAAGGGAGAGTTGGACAATCGATGACAACCTGATCATAGTCATAGCTTTGGACCTCATATGGTGTATACTCTCCTGCCGGAAGTGTAGCAACATACTCCTCAACTGTACAAGGGATTCGAATTGCATACAAATAACCATCGGAATTTAATAAATACAAAACTGATTCCATTCCTTCCGGATTTAACATATAGCTTCTTTTATAGCTCAGTTGAATATACAATTCGCCAAACTCCATGTTGGAAGTGTCGTAAGGATAATCTGTTTGAGTTGTTAATTGTCCCTCGCTGTCGTAGATACAATACAATTTTTTTTCTGGATCGTAACACCACACTGATCCAAGCATACTTCCATTTTCGTCACGAGGCATACCATACTCGTCGTAAGATGCAATTGTTTTGATCTCTGGAATGTAATCTTCTGGTTCTGTAGCATCCGTAATGTCAACCGATCCCGGCATGATCCAAGGATCAGCATGTACATTTCCACACAGAATTGTCAACAATGATATTGCAATAGCTACACTTAATGCTTTCAAATTTTTTCGTTTCAAAATCGGTCCTCCTTCGTGCGGCAAAAGTTTGAAGTTGGTTGGAAACTCAACCGCCTGTTTTGTCTCGATGGTAAGTCTCCAACCATATATCACTCGATTATATCAGATATTAAGATGGATATAGTGGTATATGCCACCTGACAAATAGTCTGTGCCCTTCTGCTGATACAAGACATTTCCATCATACGCTCCGGCACCTGTTTCGTCAATCGTCATTGGATATCCATACTGATTGATTCCAATATACATTACTGCGTGATTTCCATTCCCACCAATCCTAATGATGATATCTCCTGGCATTAACTCACTTACCGAGCATATGCTACCACCTGAAAGAGATCCATATGTAATGCCATCAACAATTGCTGTGGTACTCGCACCGTTCCAGTTAATTCCGGCATAATGATACAGCATTGTTCCAACAAATCCTGAGCAGTCCATCGCCTCAGCGTTCAGTGCATAACCATGTCCAGCTCCATAGTAGTACGGCACTCTTCCCACCTTTTGCAAGGCACCACGAATCAGCGACTTTCGTGTTCTGGAAATGTTCCCAAGGCTTTCGAGAACTGCATTGATCTGCGATTCGCTCAAACTGATACAAGTACGATAATCCCCTGTTTGTCCAGTTGCATATGCTGAAAATGCTGAGGTAATCACCGGAACTGTACCACTGTTTCCACCTACGATACTACTACCCGAATTTGTATTGACAAATTGATCATAAATAAAGTTGGCATATGCAATACGATTGTCCATTTGGGCAGAGGCACCCGCTTTTTCATAGATGTTTTGGAAAAGTACTGCTGCGTCTGCTGGTGTAGAACAACTATTTAAACCACTTACAAGTGTCTGTGTTTCGTATTTCGCAGAGTTCATCGTTTCCCAAAGGAAGTTTAGCTGCATTTCAAGATCGCCAATACTTGTTCCACGCGTGTTTGCATAGTAGTAAAGATCGCTCTTTAATGCCGGATATGTAAACTGTGCAATGCCATAACCGATCCGGTCGTTGATAAAATTTCCGTACGCTCCAGAATCTACTGCTGCTGTGTAGGTTTCATCATTATAGGTACCCTCAAAGCGATTCTGCATGTTGTTGGCGGCAAAATGCGATTCCTGATACAAATTGCCCATAATACCTGCTGTGCCGATTTCGGTAACCCCCTGCTTAATAAAAAAATTCCAAATCACCTGCGCGCCTTCCCCGTCAACGGGGACGTATGCGCCTGTGCCAAAACCATCCGGATTTAAGATAATTGATGCAAGAGAAATGGTATACGGATAGCCATCATGCTCGAATTTCGCGTAAAATTCCATATCTTCACCATCTTCAATTTTCTGATTTAACGAATCTATCCGCTCAGAAAGTTCTTCTCCTTTTGGTGCGCCAAGTAGAATCTGCGAATAGAACTCCCAGTCGAATTTGGCATCACTGCCCTCTCCATAAATGAGTCGTACATTTTCCTGTGCGAATTTATCCGGGGTTAGCGACACGTTGACTCCATCAAGTACCTTCTCTTCTTCTCCAACGTACTGTACCGAGCCAAAAAGGGATTGAATCACTTTTGGAACTGCGGTTACGGATGTACTGACACGGCTACCACCATCCTCAAGTACGGAACCAGACACATAGTTGACTCGTTTTGGTAAATCTGACATCATCTGTTCGTCAAGACAGATATTAATTCGCTGCTCAAAATCCTCAATTATCGCATTTGCATTTTTTTTCAAGTAGGCTTGTATGTCTTCGATTGAATTGTTGTCATACCAGACAATACTATTGAAATCCAACAAGCTTTGTGCAATTTCATATAACTTATCCTTATCAATGTATGTAATGATATTTCCACTTTCATCGGTCTTAACGTCACCTGTTTCATTTGGATTTTCCAGTTCTCCGCTCTCCAAAGCCCATTCCACATACGTTGCATACACATGCTGCCAGGATACTCCATACTCGTACTCATAGGAACACGGTGACAGCCATGACGAATCCTCCATCTTTCCGGCCGACAAAGAGTACACAATTGCACCATCACGATATTCGAGTAATTCTGTATCAGGGATATCTGATACATTGTTCATATCGTCTATCTTATTACTATAGTGCGTGTCGGAAAACTCCCAGTTGTAATCATCCTCCACAGTAGCCAGATAACCATACAGAATACGATGTGTCTTAACAGCCCCCTGTACAATATCCTGTACATTCATATTAGCCGGCAGTTTTTCGAAAAAATCATACACATCGTTAACTGCTGCTGTTAATGCTTCCTCATCAGTACTGGTTCGCAATGTTTCAATATCTTTACGGTAATTTTGAAAGCGCTGGTATAATTGTCCATCATCTGAATTGTCTATCTCATCTTTTCCATCGTATCGCTCAGACAAGTATCCATCCAATTCTGCGATATCAATATACGGATCCTCTATTGAACCGGTTGTAAAATAAGGATATCCTTCTTCGCTTAAAAATGATTCCAATATGTCAGCAAATTCCACTGGAGAATATTGCCTTGTGACAAGTGGAAGGTATCGAAGGCATTGTACCTGCTGGCCGTAATCTTCAAATTCTGATACCACAGAGACAAAATCCTTAAATGCTTCGTAGCTCATCAGTGAATCATCAAAATAAGATTCAATCTCTGATATCAAATCCGCATGAATTTCTTGTGCATGTTCGTTTGTAAAAAGGAAATTGTATTGCTGAGCCGTCAGATCTTCAAAATCTGTCACTGAATAGTAAGCATCCAGATACCGTTCGTCGTCGTCTGCTACAAAATCCATATATATACCATTTGTAATTGCTTTCCAAAACAAGGTAACTGTATCAAAAACGCTTTGTAACGCACCAACAATGCCCATGACGATTAACACAACGATTAGCACAACTCCCAAACAACCTAATCCACATCCTGTCACACACCCTGCTGCGCAAGTGTTATTGCCTTTTGCTTTATCTTTTAGTCCTTTTTTAACCGTTTCTGTCGCTAGTTTTTTTAAAATTGCAAGAAACGCGCCCATCCTAAATCCTCCAAAACTTGCTTAAACTATGTAGCTGCGCAGAGCAGCAGTGGTAGATATTAGAACTTTTCTACCAAATTAGGCAAAGCGCCACGCCCATAGGAGCTATGCACCGCATGGGCGTGGAAACCTCATGCAAAAAATGATCATTGGTCTGAGAAATCAACTAGCTGTAAGGCAATTTGTAATTGACTTATTATGTCGTTCTTTGCCTCTTCCTTAATTTTAATATCATTTCTTGATGAATTGAACAGGTCGTTCGTCGAATCATCGCCAATCAAGTTTTTAATTTCTGCCGGATAAGTATTGTATAAACGGTTTGCTATAGACGCTGTTTGGTTGCTGTTCTTTAACGCCATCTTATCATCAGCGGATAGTAAATTGTTGATTGGGAGTGACATTTCCAGAAGTTTTTGTGCAGCAGTATTGGCGTGAACTAATTTTTGTTTATCGCTTCCCCTTGTAGGATCATAATCTAAAATAGGTTGCTTACTTCTGATAATTGCCTCTGCTAGCTGATTACGCATTTGCTTATAATCGTTGCTCTGCTTCTTATCCCTCTTTCCCACGTTCTTACGGAGCGTATCCGCAATATTGCTGAACTTGTAGCATACAGGTAGCGGCTTATATACTTTAGCCTGGCTGGTACTATTAGTAGGCTGTGTATTTTGCTGTGTATCCGACGTTTTCTGTGATGATGAATTCTGCTGTGTATTTCCACTCATACCACTATTACTACCTCCTCTGAACTGTTCGTAATATTGCCTATAATTCTTTCTCTGCTGCTCAAAGCAGTCCATACGATCCTTCGGTGTAAGGAATTTCGCACCACTAGGCATGTAGGTTGATTGTGCAGCATATTGTGACACCATTCCAACACGGCTCTGATATGGACTTCCAGATGCTGAAACTATGTTATTACTCGGAGCTACAGGAAGCGATGAACTTGCGTTGGTATTTATCGGAGAAGGACCACCTCCAGATGTAAAGTGTCCTGCTTTCTTTTCTTCCTGTCTTATCAAATTTGCTTTTCTTCCAGCCATAACCATTCCTACACCAGTTGCCGTTACTACCGGTACTGAAGTTGGTTCTGCAACCGAAGATGCAAGTATATATGGTGCAGCTGCCACTGCTGCGGGTGCTGCCACTGCTGCAATTGCTCCATGCTTGCGACCAAAATCACTGCCTATATCGGCACCTATCTGGCCTGTCAGAATGCTTCCTTCAATACCACCTGCCATTGATCCAACGATTGCACCAGTCATACCGCCTACGATACTTCCTGCAATCTCGCCTCTTCTTTCTTTGCGAAGTGCCTGCGCTTTTTGCCGATGAAACTGTGCTCTTTGTTCCGGCGACAAAGCGGCATAGACCATAGGCTGCTCAAAGTTATCAACATTGGCAATTCTAGCAAGTGCCTTATTTTGTGCGATCTGAACGTTTGCAGCGGCAGAGGATGCCTGATAATGCTGACCACCTGTCTGATTGATTTCTTTTCGAGCATCTTGAACTTGTGCTTTGGCATCTTGAATCTGAGCAATCTGCTCGTTTGTATCTTCGATTGCGCCGTCACAAACTGCCATCTGACGGTCTACACTTTGAATCTGCTTATCCAGTGCTGCATTTGCAACCTGATGCTCCGTTTGCAAGCCCTTTAAGTCGTTGGTCAACTGCTTTGCTGTCTGACGGTATGCTTGTACTTCTGGATCGTCGTTTGGCTTGGTTCCTCTTACCAAACACTGTGCTTTTGCCTTTTCCTCTGCCAGATTAGCTTCTGCCACCTGTGCCTGTAAACCAGATTCACGGATACGATACTCAGCATCGTTTGAAGCTCTTTGATGCTGTAAATCCTGCTTGCGGCCAGAAAGCTCACGCTTCTTTCTTCGCATAAGAATGGCATCCGATCTCGCCAGCTGCTCCTGCTGTTCGAGATTTCCTTGCATTGCAACAAGACTTTGCTCATCTCTCGGAAGATTACCGACGGTAAATCCATCGTATGCGCCAGCATTTTCTTGCGCCGTTCCTTCTTCTGTGGTAGCGTCTGCACCATCGGTTTCAACCATTGCCTGTTCGCTAGGAGTTGCACCTGCTTCAGAATCAGCTACAGCACTCTCTGTTATTTCATCAGCTGAAGCTTCACCCGGCTGTGCGTCAACTGCAGCACCAGATGTCTGCTTTCCTGCAAGTGGATTGCCCTCTGCGTCGGTATCTGCTGCATCTTTTGATTCTGTGCTTGCGGTAGGTTCTTGTCCGCTGACGGTAGTGTTTTCCATTTCTGCTGATTGTCCAGACGGATTTGTGGCGTTCGCAGAAACTTCTCCATTCTCTGCATCCGTTTCCGCATCCGATGTCTGACCGAGTGGTACCGTTTGTGTTTCGGTTTTCTCTCCAACTTCTGCTGAAGTATCATTTTGCGGTGCAAAAGCAGTAGGCTCTGCTGCCCCCTGTGGTGTAGCTGTCTCGGTGTTTGCGTCAGTGATATTATCTACCGCATCACTACTTGTCTCTGCCATCGCACCAGCATTATGATCTGCTGTAGCATTTTGATCGCCTGACAGATGTTCCTCGCCACCTGCAACTTCCTCTGGAAGCTTTCCGGTCTGCTCCTCTGGCATAGCCATAGGTTCGTCGGTTGGTACATTAAACTGCGATTCATTGTCTGCACTCTGACCTGTAGACTGTCCACTCGCAAACGCACCATCCTTGATTGCGTCGGTGCTGTCGCCTGTATCCTGACCGTTTTGTTCCATTGCCTGCTCCTGCGGAACACCATTAAAATCATCAGCCTGCTGTCCATATTGAGCTGATAATGGCTCGGCACCTGCAAGCGCTTCCTGCACATTCGCCTGCTGATCCTGCAGATTGGCTTCATCACGCTTCTTTTTCCAATCGTCAACAGCATGTTTACCTGCTCTAAGTGCTGCTTGTGCCATACGCGCTGTCTGTCCGGATGCACTCAATGCACCGGTATCGGATACTCCGAGCCACCTCTGGAACCAGCTTCGTGCCGGCTGGATGCCAAAACAGCATGCAACTACGCAGAAAATTCTTCCGACCTGTAAATTAATACTTAACAAAGATATGTCCACTTTTAGGATGGTGCACGGCACAGCCAGTAGTAAAGTATCAATTACCGGGGTCATTAGGTTGCTCGCCATCATGCTAATCCAGTTGGACAACCTTGACTTGATACTCTGTGGTCCAAGCATGCAGCAAAACGGCAGAGAAATCATTCCAACTACACATGACAAAGCGATAAAAGTATAGTCAATTGCCAATCTTATGCAAAAAAGAAGATAGGCGAGAAAAATAAAGAATCCGACAATTGCAATATTTGCACAGGCAACCGAAACAGCATGCCCCAAATCTGCATTCTCAGCACCATATACTTGCGTAATGATTGTTGACGTTAGCTGATTTCGAACATGGATCGTTTCTGTCAGCAACTTTGGTGCCAATGCCAGGATCAAAAAAGAGGTAACGATACTGCCAATCGACGACTTCAATTGTGCAGCACGTTCTCCTGTGGATACACCGACAATTGCTTGTACTATTGCAAAGATTAACTGGACTGACAGTATCAGAAATGCAATACCTCGTATAAGAGAGTATGCAATTGCGGAGATTACACCATACACATTGCCCTCATCGAAGGAAAAACAGTAAAATCCTGTAATACCATTGCCTGTTTGCATGATGATGTCGGTAATATTCCCGATCAAAAGACTTAACAGCCATTGTAACGCATCGTAAAGGGCAGCTGTCATATCTACGATCATATTCCAGAAGATCTTGCCAAATGTTCCCATATCAGAGGTATCAACCACATCCGTTACATCCTCTATGGTTGCTGCTTCTGTCCCTGCTTCTGTCCCTGCTTCCTCTGCTGCATGGACTATGTTGGGAGAAAGCGTAATGACTCCGACAAAAAGCAGACTGCAAAGCAAAACCATACATGCCCGAAACATATACTTTCTGCAGTTTTTTTTAAGCTCTACTTTCATAGATATTCAATTTCCTCCTTTCTGAAAAAAGATGTAACTTCCATCATTGCTTTAACATGCGCGCTCTCTGTTCAGCATCGGTTTCAACAATCAATCCCTCGACATCCTTTAGGTAAGCTACTTTTACGAAATAGACGTGGCCACTATCGACAACACACATTTCTCCACGATGGCGACGACGCATTTCCGGGTCGGTTTCCCTTACATCACCACCAAGCTCAACAAGCATTGACATCTGCGAATCCGTGATATTGATTTTCTTTTGCAGATACTCTTTTGCTGAGAATTGGTGCTTAAAGAGCAGCATGGATGAGGTGTTTTCGAAGATGGTTCTAGTTGCCTCGTCGTCTCCAAAATCAGTCAAGGACTGGGTTATTACCCAGCAGCCGCAGTTCTTCTTTCTGGCGGTACGATATAATGATGCGATCAACTGCTTACAGTATTCGTTCTTCCACATCTTATCAACCTCATCAAGAATCACAACCATTCTCTCTACCTTGCGAGGATCTTCTGAGTTTGTCTTAACGAAGGACTCATTGACAAAGGTGATTGCTACCATTCGGGCTACATTCATCTCAGATTCCGGCAATCCAGAAAGGTCGATGTTCGTGAATCTGGTTGACTTACTAAGGTGGATCGTAGACTGTCCGTCGAAATAACTACGAATTCCAATGATAGAACTAATCGGTTCACCAGTTTCTGGATCATAGTGCATGCCATTTTCGTCAAGAGGTGTATTCTGGTATTCTTCGCGTGTAAAGAAACGTACTTCAACCGGAGTGTAGTATAGCTCTGTGACGTACTCTCTTAGGGCCGCAAGCATCAAACGATATACCGTACCCACTTCCTCTGTTCGATGCTCTTTTTGAGCCAACAGAAGGCGCTTATAAAAGTCGGTGAACGTCGGCAGCTCCTTTCTGACACGCTCGGTCCGGGTTCCTGCATTGGTTGTTACCGTAATGTCGCGATATAAACTGTCAATATCGCCCTCTACGATTCCACGGTCTGCATACAACTGTGTACAGATGATCGTGATCTGCTCCGACATATAAACCATGTCCTCAAACTTCATAGTTGTGCCGGAATAATATGCACCACCCGTGATCATAAGCATAATTACATAGGATACATCCGCAACCTTGGACTTTAACTCAAGCGTCAACCACTCATCCGAAACAACACCGTTTGAATCAATTTCAACCTTTTTTGTCGGTCCGATTTCAAATATGTTCAAGATAGTACCTGATCCCGGGCTGACCGTATAGATGACTCCATTAACAGAACGTGCAAGCGCACAATACTCGCCCTCGATACTTCCCGATGGACGTTGCGAGTCGATTGCAACAAATCTGGTATCAATTGCCATTCTAAAAGACAGAATCTTCGTTGTCAGAGACTTTCCAGATCCCGTCATTCCTGCAATGATCATGTTATAGCCGTTATGAGAGCGGTCAAATGGATCAAACAAAACAGCTGATCCATCCGACATGTTTTGACCAAGGTATGTGCCGTTTTCATGCTGGAAGACGTTCTGGCTATAGTTAAAGATGGTTGACAAAGATCGCTGATCCATCAAAAACATCTTGATTGTATCGGACTTAATTAGTCCGAGGGAAAGATTAAATCTACGATTCAAGCAGCTGATTGACTGAAATGCCTCTGCCTGTACAGCGAAGCAACTGGTTATATCAATATTTTTATCTCTGGCAGCTGCTACAAAAGCATCCGTTTGTGAATCCAGTTCGGCTACGCTTAATGCCCATATTGCAAAACCAAATCCAACATTAAAAAATTTGTTTTCGCCCGTTTCGATGGCAGATGCCCAGCTTTCGGTTTCTCTAAGTTGTTGGGAAAGCTTACGGGTACGGTTTCGATCCTGTGCCTTTTCTGCCGTAATCACCTCACCTTCCAGAATTACAACGTGCTTATCCAATGTTCTGGAACTCTCCGCTTCGCTCAATGGCTCGATAAAAATGGCAGAGGAACAGTTGCCGAAGTTTAAAAGCGATGTAAACGTCCTCGCAAACACAGTTCTCTTTGGCATTGCGACAATGGAAAAGCATCTTACATATACATCCTTTCCACCATCATTAAGAATCAGATAAGAGTTAATATTGGGGTCAACTCCGTTCGGAGCGACGACCTGACGCATCGCTTTATTCTTATCCAGAAGTGATGCGTCTCCCCAGTTGGTTTTTAAGATTTCTTCCTCGGACAACAGCGTCTTTCTTTCCTGCATACCGCCGATGATCCGCTTCATGGACGCCACAAAAACGATTGCAAGACATCCAAATATTGAAATTGCGATACCAAGTAGCATAAGCATCCGATATGGGATCAGTATGGTTCCAATCTGTTGCATTATGAAACGCCCTCCTCTTCCTTCTTTTTATCTGAATTGACAGATGATTTTCCAGATGTCTCCTGGTCTTCCATCTGACTTTCTTCAACATCCGGCGTGGATTGCTCACTTTCCTCTTCACCCTCAGAATGTTCTCCATCATAGCCGTACTTTCGAAGAAGCTCCTGCTCTCTTGCGCGTTCCTGTTCCATTAGCTGCATTTCGTATGGTACCTGCTCGCTATAATAACGTGCGGTCTGCTCACGCTCGTAGGCAACCTCTCTTTGTATTTCTGAATCGTCAAGTGTGGAGAAAAGATGGAAATAGCTAGACCCAAAAATATTTTCCATTCTAAATTTGGATGCCGAGTACGGATGGAAGTGTGCATATTCGCTTTCCAACAGTTCCTCACAGCTCATTTTTCTTGCCTTACATCCACACTGAGATAGTGCAGTTGCCAAGATATTAAGCTTATCGTACAAACGTCTTCTGGCTTCTTTATAGATTTCCTGCTTGTTTAACGCACGGGATGAAAAGTTACTTGGGTCATAGATCCAGTCAACCAGATAGCTTACATTACGTTGCGGTCGTACATTGTCTCCACTCGTGTTATGCAATTCTTGAATGATTGCCTGTTGTTCGTTGATCAAGTTCACGATTGCCTGTTGCTCTCCGATATTTTGCCCCAAAAGATCCTGATAGTGCATTCTTGCATCATCACTTCCAAGGGTAGACAATTCGTTGACAGTTCCCTGCAGCTCCCAGTAGGTTGCCTGTAAAGAGTCCAGCTCTTTTTGAAGCCGTTCAATACACTGCTCACATTTGCGCACATTAATGCTCAGATCGACCTTACGGGCATCCTGTCTTACCATAAGTGGGCTAGATACAACATTGGTCATACGGATCATACCAATGATTGATTGATACCGTTCCTCTGCAGAGGCCATATCAAAGTCATATCCGCTAATCGCCAGACCTGCTATGAATCTTGTACCGCCATCGGTAACAATCGCGCCGCCCCAGCGAAAGTCAATGATATCTTCAAATTTGACATATTCAGTTGCATCCGTTCTTCGAAATGAGTTGTAGTTTAAATTGATGGCTTCGTTTTCGGTAACAGATGTAGATTGTGCCTGATTTTTTCTTTGCAGGTACAGGTACAAAAACACGGCTCCTGCGATAAGTGCCAATACCACCACGATGCCAATTGCCAAGTAGATTTTCCCAAGCAGGGCATTGATCATATCCATCAGCAGTTCTCCTTTCGATCATAATTTTTGGTGTACAGAACCCTGTTAAACTTGCGCATCAGCATTCGCAAGATAACCGCTTCTAGCATCATTCCACCACCATGCAGGTAGCTTGATTGTGGAATCGGTACCATTGCAATAATGCCGAAGAACAAGCTGACTACCACATCCAAAAAAATCCAGACTACCGACAATCCCATCGGTTGAAAAATTTTAAAGAAAAAATAGTCGATCATCAAGCCTATGATGACATACACAAGTTGGCGTTTGGTAAATTTCCACCAGCGATCCTCATCCTTGTACTCAGCGGGTATTTGGTATTTTCCAGTCTGTGCCATTAAAAGCTTCTCCTCTCTTTGTATTGTATCTGTAGTTGATATACCTTACGAACCAATCATGACAGCAATGTCATACAGCAAATCCGCAATACCCAGTCCGCCAAATAGCACCATAACCAGAATATATAGCGTCATGACCTTGCTTTTATACTCAGCTCGCTTTTGAGGGGTACCAGAGATGAGGTATCCAACGAGGTAGATTGTTGTAGCAGCAAAAGCCACAGAAAAACCGACAACCTTCAAGGATGATACTGCATCCTTGAAAATTGCAATGGCACTTTCAAAACCGCTTGGGATCGAAAACTTGTTAAACCAGTTCTGCGGATTCATATCAATACTCTCAACATTTAATATCGGAGTTAAAACCCTTGGCAACACTTCCATCACCCCTTTCAATTTTCTTAATTCAACACTCAAATATTTTCAAAAAGCGGTCAGCTGACAGCCAGCCAACCGCTTTGATGCAAAACCTATATTACTTACACTCTCGCATTTGCTCCGACCTGAAGTGCTGCACCGACAAGTGCAATCGCTCCACCGAGTACGAACAGCGCGATACATGCCCATATGATGGAATCCTTACCTGACTCACGTTTCTGAGAATTGCGGTTGAATCCCCAGCGAATCAAGCCAACAATAAGTGCGATTACAGCGATGATTACACCAATGTTGGTTGCGCCTGTAACCACGGAGCTTACAACACCCTTGGCCGCGTTGCCAATCTTATCAACACTGGCATTGTTTCCGGCACCGTTTAACACAGCTGCTGCATCAGTCGGTGTGGATGCAAGTGCCTGTGCTACAAACAACTGTGTAGAAGCGATTGCTGTGGTCATACCAACAGTTGCCTTTTTCAATTTTAACCGTAATTTTGATGGTATCATAGTATCCCTCCTTTCTGTTTTGTTCCTGCCAATTCTGATTAACAGCCCACACAGACTGTTAGATCGTTATAAATATTGTCGTGGCAGAGGAATTATCTTCTGCTAGACCACAAGCTCAAATCGACAGATCTTGTGGTGTTTTAAAGTAACTGCAAAAAAAGATTCACAAAGGTGGTTGCACCACCAATTAAAATCAATGCGCCTGCGATACCCACCAATTTCCACTTGGCTGTCTCTCGCAATCGTCCCTGCTTGGAAAGACCAAGTTCAACAAAAGCAATGATCAAGCCCACCACGGCGATACACACACCGACTGTGGCAAGCATATTGTAGACTGAACCAAATATCTGCTCAATCTGCTTTCCCACCGCAGCCACTCTCTGACCGACTGTGCCAGACGACGATGAGCGAACAATTGATAATGCTTGATCGCCCTCTCCTGCATATACGTTTTGACCGCATACAGCAAAAGAGAGAATTAGTGCCATTGATGCAGGAAATAGAACCCCTGCTGATGCCTTACCCTTTTGATCTGGACACTTTTTCGAAAAGCTCATCATATTGATGCACCAATCTTTAAGAATGCTGTTGCGATGGACACTGCGGCACCAATTCCTGCGGCTGCTGCAAGTGCATAGAACAGCTGCATTTTTGATTCTTCTCTCTTGCCGCCATTTCCGCCGGATGCAGAAAATCCAATCGCTGCGAAAACTACTGAAAGAACCAGCAATGCGATACCTAATGCTATGACTGCATCGTAGACAGAACCAAAGATACCCATGATTGGCTTAACAATTGAGTCCACGCTAGAATTTGATCCCAAACCTTGCATAACGGTATTGGCATCTGGAACTGCTCCACGATCAGTAGCAAACGCACTTGTGCAGAGAATGCCAGTGGCTACCGATACCTGCGCCAAAAAGACGGGAAGTTTTTTGAACTGTTTCATCCAATTTTCCTCCTTTCAAATCAGATCGAAGTGGATTCACGATTCCTCTTTTGTCTTAAAAAAGTCAAGAATCACAATTTTTTCCACTTTTACCCTTGACATTGCGTATTCTCCGTGCTAAAATGTAGGAGAACAAAATGATTAGGGTGGGTGCAATTGAAGTAGCATTCGGTGAGTTTGCTAAAAAGACGCACCTATGTTCGCTATAATGGCAAGAAATGTTCCTGTTGTTGCCAATGCAGCGCATCCGATAGCGATTGCGGTTAATTGTCCCTTAGCATGTTCTCGTCCGTGTGGATTGTTTGAGGTTACAAGTAGGATTGCAACACAAATTACGGCGCATACTGCTGCTGCTACTCCACATGTGAGAGCCACTTTTTGGAGTGCTCCAAAAAAGCCAGCGACAGAAGCCGTGGCTTTCCCAAAGACACCACCTGTAGCATCTCCTCCCGACAGCTGCCCCGTGATTGTGTAGAAAGCATATGTATTCGTCTGCTAACACCCCCAATCTAACGCCATAATTTTACAGTAGAAAAAGCGAAAAATCAAGTGTGATAAGGTTTTTTCTGCTTTTTTTTTGCATAAAATTGAAAAAAGTGCTTGAAATTTTAATGTAGGTGTCGTATACTCCTTTTTAAGGAAAATAATTTTCTCATCATCACTACAATAGATAGTGTTGACAGAACTGTTGGCACTTCTGTTGTAGGCATCCCCGGCTATTGATGTAGGGAAAAAACTATTAAAAAGAGCATTAAAAATCCCTTCCAACACGCAAAACAAGTAACCCAAAAAGCCAGAATAGCAGTACTTGATTTGTTCTATTACAAAGGAAAAGAGCCTTGCGGTCCCACCCGCAAGGCTCTTTTCTGTTCTTTTCTCTTAACGTCAATATCCGTATCTGCCATTTCCGTCCCAGTACTCATCGTAGTAATCCTCTGAGTAGTAGTATCTTTTTTTGTTGGGCTTTTCGGAAAAATCTGCCTTCATCAAAATTTCGATGATTGCCTTTGACACATTTTCTTTTTTGGTTTGCAAGCTTGCAATTGGTTCTTGCCCAAATCTTCTGCACAGCTGATAGTATACACCCAAAAGCTTATTGTAGGTTTCAAGTGCCTGCAGATCTTTCGAGGACGCTTCGCTTGGTAGGGAAATCTTCTGTCCTTCCAATCCATTAAAACAGTTATCAACCCAGTACCACTCAACAGATGTATTCTTAACATCAACTGGCATCTGGAGCAGCATTTTCCATTTTTGTGATGAAATTACCTTTGCTTTCTTGCCCACATATGCTCGCATCAGGCAGTAGTACCGTTCAATCTCATCGGTTGTAAATTTTGGACGAAACAAAGTAGTGTCCAAATGTTGCAAAACATCAGGGTCATTCCACGCATGTAAAACCTTATCTATGCTATATTTGGTTTGGTATAGGGCATCCGGCACATCCAACTGTGCATGAGAAAGCTCTTTGGGTCGTTTCTTGCCAGATAAGCAATCTTCCACATATTGGCGATCTCCGAAAACTGTCCTGCTCAAAAGGACTTGTCCCTCTGCATACATGCCCTGTCTTCCGGCTCTTCCGGCAATCTGCAAAATTTCCTGTGGAAAAAGGATTCTCCGACAGATTCCGTCAAACTTGGCCATGTCCATAAATACAATTCGACGAATGGGAAGATTCAAGCCCATTCCGATTGCGTCTGTTGCAACCAGCACATCACTTTCTCGGTTCAAAAACATATTTGCCTGTTGTTTTCTCGTCGAGTACGGCAATGCACCGTATACCATGCTGACAGTATACCCCTGTTTTTTCAAATTTCCTGCCAGAGAGATTGCATCCCTTCTCGAAAAAACAACAAATGCATCTCCTCTTTCCACATCGGTAGAAATATTGAATGCCCGTGGAACAAATACAAGCGGAGTCGTGCGCTCATGCTGGATGATTTCGTAGGTGTCGCCCTTGCAGGTTTTAATCAGGCGTTTGATTAAACCTACCGCCTCTGGTGCCGTACACAAATGGATTTGCGCACATGGTAGCCCAAGGATTGCCTTTGTCCAGGCATAACCTCTTTCTCGATCTCCGAGCATTTGGCACTCATCCACAACAGCAACATCGTAGGCAATTGAAAGGTTGACCATCTCAGCCGTGCAAGACATGATTGTTGCATTCTCAATCAGCTCCTCTTCTTCTCCTGTTTGCATTGAGCACAGGATACCTTTTTCCCAAAACTGCTCTTGAATTTCGAGTGCCAACAAACGAAGCGGAGCCACGTATACGCCACTCGTAGCCTGAGCCAAAATCTGCAAACTTTGATATGTTTTGCCAGAATTCGTCGGTCCCACATGGATGATAAAGTGGCGATTCATCGCTCGTGCCAGTGGATACATGTCTGCCGGATTCGAAGGGATCTTTTCGCTGACAACCGTCTTAATCATATCGGTAAGTTCCTTTTTTGCCTGCACCAATTTCTCCTCGGACAACGATGCTTCAACTTCCCCAATCAGTTTTGGACGAATCAAATTGTCAATCCACGAATTTAATTTGCCAAAGGTCAGTGCATCAACCTGCTCAGTTGTCAAACTCTTTTGCTTCTGAAGCTGTTTTCTTAACGCAGCCAGTTTCTTTTCGTGCACTGAATACTTCTGGCGAGGATTCTTTGCATACCAGTCTTCGATCTGTTCTGGAGTAAACGCATATACCTCTGTTGCACTATACAATTTTTTTGTCAAAGACTTACCATAGGCTCGGAAATCTTCCGCATCCACAGGATGGAGCAAATCGTCCTTTTCCAATTTTCGAACACCTGATGTTGTAAGCAGCAAAAAATCTGCAACCTCGTCAACCGACATTCCAGCTCGAAGTTCTTTTGCGGCGGATTCGACAGTGTTTTGAGGCTTTGCCAGGTACAATTCAAACAGTTCTTCCTTCGAAAGCTTTCTGACAGTCGAATTTGAAAGCTCCGGCATTTGTGACTGTAACCATTGTTTGGTAAGCTTTTTGTTAATGACAAAATCCTTCAAATTTTCGTAAAAAACCATAACTTCCTCCCTTTAAGCAAATGCACGTTTGCAAACGTATGTTCTATAGATATAGAATACCACCATTTGCAAACATTGTCAATAGCAAACAGAGGACACCGGAAATCATACTGATCCCCGATGCCCTCTGCCTCTTTTTGACTCTCCTGCCCTATTCTAGCGACAGAAAAGCCACTGAATATTAATCTTCCTTTTTCTTCTTTCTCTTTTTCTCTTTCGTTTTTCTCTTTTTCTCTTTCGTTACCTCAAATCCAAATCCTTCCGGCAGTACGTGCGTCGACGTACAATTAAAGGCATTAAATGTTGTGAATCCTCTCTTAATACCCTGCCCTTCCAGTAACTGAAAGATTGCTGACAGGATGTTAAAAGACGCATATCGGTTTGCCAATATATGCTGAGGAGCCACGTTGTTTAATTCCTCACAGCTCGTCTCTGAGCGAGCTTTTTGGTTCTCCTCTTCCAAGAACTCAAAGCCGTAGAAGTCTCTCGCTGGGGAAAGAATAGTACCTTCGTCTTTAACAGCATAAATACACTGCCCTTTTGAGAAACCGTTGCCAGAGTCAATGTAGATTACGCTGCTATGAAGATGGAAATACTCCTCCATTAACTTTCGTGCTGGCACGTTGTCCACACAAGACACAATCACTGGAATAATCTCACAGCTACTGTTTCCGACTCTGCCTTTTAACTGGAATGTAGCCGCAAGAAAAAGAGTTGCAATATCCTCAACCGTGTCAATGTATCGCCCACTAGACAGCACATCCAAATCAAAAGTATCATTGATAGATTGTGCCAGGCAGTCGGCCTTGTTAAGACCGACATCTTCTGGATAATACATTTGACGCGCTCTGTTCTTGTCCTCAACGCGATCTCCGTCCGCAAGAACCAGAGATACCGTTCTTCTGACATTTTCGGCTGAAGAAGCTAGGTAGCGCGCCAAATCACAGGCTACAAATGAGCCTGTTCCACCTACTCCAACAACAATTACTGCATACAAATTCTTTGCCATAATAAAATACATCCTTTCTTTTTTCGTAATATTTCTTCAAAATGCCTCTGTGTCTCTGCCATTATCTGCGTTTCGACGCATAGCAGAGGATAATGTCTCTAATGCCTTGGCTGCCTTGGCAATTTTCTCTTTTTGAAACCGCCTAACTTTTCCAAGTAACGAAACAGCATACTCAGTGCCATGATCCGGCACATCATATCCGTATCCCAATTTCTCAGGAAAGCCTCAAAGTCAGAACTGTCTTCTAGCGTATCGCAAACAAAAGCGGGAAAATACCAAATTTCCTTGCCTTGTACCATTTTTGAAGACAGATACCAAGAGTTGCAGATTCCTGAAATCTGATTGATCTGCTTTGCGAGTTTAAGACACCAGTTTTCTTTGTGTCCCCTCAGTTTCTTCTTCATTTTGGGGAAAATGGCACTTTTAAGTATTTCATCTTCAAACCAGCAATAACTACTACTATACCCATCAAAATCATACGAAAAGTTGATGTACTCTAAGGAATCAAATGGTGTGCGTGTAAGTTCTGCGTCTTCGATAGCGTTACAAAACTGTTCAATCATAGAGAACAATTCCTTTTCAAACGACTCAAAAGACGCTTCGATTCCATGTTCCTCACCCTCAGTTTCTTGCTCCTGGACGTCTTGGACATTTGATAAAATTCCCTGCAAAAGCGTCTGTGAATTTTCCATAAGCTTTCGATAAGTATCCATCAGCTCTCCAGAGTTGAACAACTCTGTTAAATTGCCCATTTTTACATTTAACAAATCAAAGATATCCGTTAAATCATAGTTGTTAATCTCAAAAGCTTCCCACAGGTCAGAACAAAAAATTGCGCGTTTGACCTGCTTCAGATTAACATTAACCACTGGAACAGCTGTCAGAAACAGGTCAACGATTGCTGATAAAGGCATATCATGAATTTTTAGTGGAATCTTATCAATGGCTGCTTGCATTGGTTGATCCTCGCACATGATAGCGATCTCCTTTAACACTTTCAGTTTTTGAAAAATCCACACTTTTGATAAACAGTCTATCATATGCGGAGTGCAATCTTCAAAGTCGTTCTTCAAAAATGCATCATCACCTTTAAATAATTGCATTTTTTTCAAAACAGCGTCAACAACTTGCTCCAGTTGTTGCTTATTTCTTTTTATATTTCTATTCATTTTTTTCCTTTCTCTCCCTTGCAATGCGCCTGATACCAGTTTGCATCCTGCTGCATTGCATCCTGCATCTTAATGCTTTCCTTTGCCATTTCCTTTCCTTGAAGCGTCAAAATGCAGAGGGCAAACAACACATCTGGCATAAACACCCATCTGCCTTCTGAAATCCCGTCTGAGGAGCTTTGGACACGGATAGCGTACAAAATTTCCCTCGTAGGATCTTTCATCAATCCACATCTGAACAATTTCTCAAATAGGGATTGCATCAACGGATCATCTTTCTTTTGTTGCCAAAGTTGGTACAAAAGGTGACTACGATACAAGTACAAATTCGTTTGCGGCTCACCTTCCGTATCGGATATGTAGAAGGAATATCCTAAGTCGCAAAGAAGCCTGTTTTCTTCATCTGTCCCGTAATCAATATCCAGTTGATAGTCTTCCAGAAGCAAATGAAAAGCTTCCTGTGTCAGCTCTCGTTGCCATGTTGCGTCGAAATAGCTGTCAAGAAGCTCCTCTTCGATCTCTGTTCTGTTATCTTCAGAATATTCCTCATTGAACTCATTGGATATGATGTCGTCTGCCAATGCGAGGAAACTGTCCTCGTCCGCATCGGCATCAAACCAGTGCTCTCCATACATCGACACATAATAAAACGTGTATGATACATACACGCTATCATACTGCGCCAAAATTGGATATATCTGCTCTGTAGGAATTTTGATGATACCCAATTTCCTATATAATTGGGAAAAGTATCCCCGTGAAATAGGCTCCTGAATATCCAACCTTTTTTCGTTCCAACCATAGGCATTCAAAAAACGATATGCCAAAATTAAAAACGTATTAGCTTCTAACACATACATTTTAAAACAGGAGTAACATGTTGAATTCAAGTTTTCGAAGCTTCTTAAAAGGTTTTCACACTCATCTGAAACATTCGTAAGATCAAACAGTTGCACTTCTTTTTGCCCTGAGCAGTCATTCGCTGCCCTTTGCATTTTTTGTTTTTGCATTCTTTTCCTTTCCATCGGCTGACAGTTTTGTAAAACTCTCAGCTGACTTACATAGTTTTTCTGCCACTGATTCCAGAATCGTCAACCGCAAAGGTGTGAACAGGTTTGGATAGTGCACATATGCATCTTCAACGGTCAGCGTACATTCAAGGCAGTAGATTCCGTGTTGTCCCTGATAGCAGAAACAACGGTCTACTAACCAATCTATCTCATCTCGAATGACCTCGGTACTTTCTTTCGAAATTATTCCTTCGTTTACCAATTGTAATGCCTTGTATATCCACGGAAGCTTACGAATGCAGAGATAAAAGCCATCGAAAAACTCCGCTTCATCACACCAATCTTTCCAAAAGTCTGCAAACAGTTCTGCAACTGCTTTCCTATCAGCAGGATTGATAGAATTCAAGTGGTCGTTGAAAAATGACAGCTTCTCATCCTCTGCATACATTGAGTACGCATCTGCATCACAAGCACTCTCCGATTGAAGTTCTTCAATGGCATCGCTTAACTCAGCATCATTGCTCAACTTTCGAACAGCATCCGTGAGATTAATTTCTGTGGATTCCCTGTCAGGATTCCAAGATATGCTTCGCATCTCCTCAAATCCATCATAGACAGAATCAGAATCCTCATAACAGATACCTTGCGAATGTGATATTAGGGCAGCCACAAATGCGTCGCCATCTATATTTCCGATGATGGATTCATTTTCGTCACCCATCAATCGAGCATACACAATACGCATGATTTTTAAAGATGCATATAGTTTTAAACTTCCAGCAGTTGTCCAACTAAGCAGATCATACATGTAATCGCCATTATCAACGGTCATGTTGTTCAGAATACACTGGGCAAGTGCTGGTGTTAGATTCAATTTTCTTTGCATAAACATCGAAACCTTTCTTCTGCTTCGTTAGTAGTAACATCTGGTAGGAATTGCTCATCGTTTGCTTCGTAGATTTCCTTTGCAAGCATTTCCAATACTGTCAATTTGAATGGTGTGAACAAACTCGGATAGTGTTCGTAGCTTTCCTCTGTATCCATTACCATTTCAATGCAGTAAATACCTTGCTTGCCACGATAACAGTAGCCATATGACACTAAATTATCAATTTCGTTTTGAATCAGATGAAAAGCCACCTCATTTTTTGCTAACAGTTCTTGTTTTGTAAGCACTTTGTGTATCCAAGGAAGCTTACGAATGCATAGGGCTGCGCCGTACTCGGAAATATCATACTCAGCCCATTCTCGCCAAAATTTGGCAAAAAACTCCGCAGCTTCAATCCAATCTTTTGGATCGATACTACCTTTAAAGTATCGCTGAAAAAATGTGCTTTTGCTGGCGATACTATCAACTAAACCAACAAGAGCAACATTGATACTTTTTTCCGAAGCAAGCTCCTGTATCGCATCTGACAGATCAAGTTCTGTGAAACATTCGTCTGGATTCCACGTTGACCAACGTAGATCCATCAAACCTTCTCCAATGGTTTCGTAGTCAAGATTATCGCTACAATATACAGCATCTCTCAGAGGATTTCCCTCAACCGCCCAAGGAAGCAAATCAATCTTGCCCTTGAGACGCGCGTATACAATATAGAGAGCCTTTAATTTGATAAAGAATTGCAAAAGATCTTCCCAATGGCATGTATTCAAATAATATGAATTAAAATCATCAGGATCATCGTTTACAATCTCCACCAACCTTTTGGCAAATTCGAGTGTCACCTTTTCAGGAATCCTCTTGTTAGTAATATCCGCAGTATCCATTTTCTCCATCCTTTTGGGCTTCTGCCCCATAAAACAACGCGAGGCAAACTGCTATGCAGCTCGCCTCGCTCCTTCTAACTCAATTCAAATCCAGATCTTGGACTTTTTTTCCGTCCAAAATCAGCAGTTCATCCGGAAACTGTGATTTTCCATTCAAGGATGTCAACAGATCCCCCAAAGACATTAAACTATTGATTTTGTTTCCAACACCATAAGAATCTCCGTTATAGGGAGTGTTAAAGAACAGATCTTCGCACTTGGCAACTACTTCTGCCAGCTTTTCCGTTCCTGACAGAGATACGGCATTTCCTCCCATACAGATGCTTCCCTTATCAGAAACATTTCCAAAAGGAAACCGATATAACAATGTATCGGGAGTCGGCCACTGCTCTGTGCTGTTTGTGCACCATACAGAAGTTGGGCATGCGCGACAGTCCAATTCTTTCCAAGTAATTTCCAAAATCATATTCGGGTATGGGACCATGAATCCCTGGATTTCCTCTTGAGATCTGTTTTTGTATCCCAAAAAACGAACTGCCGTTGGAATAAACAGATATATCTTTCGGTCATGTTCGCCCCAAACGACGGACAAAACCTCACGCGGGAACAATCCGATCTTAATGCTCTGTGCTGGACCACGACCGCTTAATAAAGCTTCACAAAACTGGTCGTAGCTGATTGTCTTTTTAATCTTCGTATTCTCTGCCACAAAGGTTGTCAGTTCCACTACTTCGCTGTCAGCATCAATACCAGCAACTGCTTCAAACAATTTTTCCATTTTTAATCCTTTCTTTTCGTCGCAAACAAAAAAGCACCAAACGCTCAATCGCTTCTAGTGCTTCTGCTTGTCCCATATACTATATTTTTTCCAAAACCAAGATGTTTTCTCTTGGTTTCTCTTGGCTAACTCTGTTCTTACAGCAACTTTCTCTTTCGTTTAATTGGACGAAGGTTTCCTAGTCGCTGACTGGCTTTTTGGGGTTCTTCCCCACATTTATCCAATTTTGCAAAAACATCGAATAACTGAGGAATCAGGCCAAGTAATTCTTCTGATGAAATATCCTCGACATCGGATAAATGCTCAGCCTTGACAACTCTGTTTGCGATGTCAAATGCCCGTCTGTTGGTATCTGCTTCGATACCAGAAATGGCTTTTAACGAATCCAGAGTTTTTTGCAAATTGTATTCAAAAAACATATCTTTTCCTTTCTTCCGCTACCTCAGCGGACTTTGTGATACCCACGGCACTTATGTGTGGCAGATATCACATACCACATTTGCCTAGAAAATAAACAGAAAATTACGAATTCTTAATTTTTGCAACTTTCTGCTCAAACTCTTCCTTCTTAGCGATCCAGGTTAACAGCTCTTCTTTTTGATCTTCAGAGACTGGGATCTTAGTGCTGTCAACATAAATCGCATATCCGGTCTTCTGGAATCCATAAATTTTCCCGTTCCAAAAGCCCTCTGGCAAACAATCCGGTCGTTTTGGCTTTTCCAATTGGTCAATTGCTGCTTGTTTCGCGGCCTTTTCCTTTTGGATTTTCGCAAGCTGTTGACCGCACATAGCTAAGTCTACTTGCGTACACTCCATCTTGCATACAGCACCGAGTTTGTCAATCTTTTCAAATTCATGAACCAAGAAATTTTTGAATTTCTCAGAATCCAAATCCTTGTCAACCAGAGGAATCGTTCGCTGCCATGACATTCGAGGGGTCATTGATAACATTCCAAAAAGACCGCCTTCTTCAATGTATCCCCAACGATACCCCGCAGCTTTTAAAGCTTCTTTGTGTTCGCGAGTATTTCCGCTCGCCGTCAAAAGAATCTGAGGCGGATATACTCTAACATTCACCTCAATCGTAAGAGGTTTTTCTGACTCCTCTTTTCGCATCCTTTCGCTATAACAAGTAGGACACTCATCAAATGTTTGAGATGCCCACGCCTCCCAGGAATCAGCATCTTTTCTGTTATAGCAGGTTTTTTCGCGGTAAAATGTTTCCCCACAGGATTGACACCTACAAATTGCTCTTGCTTTCGCCATTTTTTTCCTTTCTTCCGCTACCTCAGCGGACTCTGTGATACCCACGGCACTTATGTGTGGCAGGTATCACATACCCAAAATCAATGCATAACACAACAGGCAGAGGTGTATTTCCTCTGCCTGTTGTCTGTAGTTAAACATTAAAAATTACGCATTGATCTCCTTTTCCAACTGTTTAACCTCATCGACTGTTAGTTTTGAGGTTTTTGAAATGTTCTCATACGTTAACGAAGCAATAGTTTTTTTGAGGTCAAGCATATCCATTGCTATTTCAATATTTCTTTTTCTTGTAGCTTTTCTTGCTGCCTCGTCTCTCATTTCTTCCATTGCTCTGCACATAACTGCCACTCCTTCCTCGTCTTCCTTAAAATAATGCACTCGATCTGCCAACACCTTATAATGCATGTTTTCCGCTTTTTTGCACGAAAAATCATGCATCAATTTTCCAAGTGCGGTATTGTCTTGAATCTTTGAGTTCACATATATGATATGTGACTCATCCTCAAACACTTCGCCGGTCTCTCTGATCACCCGATCAATGTGGTAGATGGGAAGCTTTCGCTTTAGTGCATCATTTTCGGTGATAAAAATTACATAAGTTTCATTCAAATTCTCGTATCGATCACCAGGTTGTGTAAGATTTGCATCAAGGATGCTGCTATTGTATCTAGCTCTCTTAACGCCTGCGCCCTTATCACTACGTTGAACCTCGATGTTATATAAGCGTTCTTTCCGATCAACTGCCAAAATATCTAATCTCACGGATCGCCCCTGCAAGTTTTTGATACTATACTGGCTAATTGACCTTATGACAGTTAAATCGTCCCTCTCAAGAATGATCTGGAGCAAAAATTCTGCACATTTCTCATCTTCAAAAACTTTTGTCATGAAATCGTCATCCAAAAGTCGAAAGTTTTGAAGACGTTTGAGATCTTCCTTGTGGATTCCCTCAAAATTCAAATTTTGCGAGGGCGTTTCCTTACATACCTTCGTCTCCATTCTAACATCTGATTGCTTCTCTTTCAAGGCATTTTGCTGTTTGTTTTCTGACATAAGATTCCTTTCTCTGCCTAATGCTTTGCTTATAGTTTGTACTTTGTTGTAAACTGATAAGTTAGGCAAATCATGTTACTGAATTGCTACCTTAACCAGTTCTCTTTTTGGGCAAAGACTCAATCCTCACCCATGACTACTTTTATCATAACTTTCTCCTTTCTTTGCACAAAAAAAGCGCCTCACGACTGTTTGCCGTAAAACGCTTATCTGTGATACAATATTTCTTTTTTTCGTAGCTGTACAGTAAAAAGGGTACAGCAAACAAACCCAGCTCATTCCGGGAGTTTTGCATCTAGTGAGACACCCTCTGCCCCACTTCCTTCTTCGTCGTTACCTGTACACTGACAGTATAGCAGAGGAATCAGGCAAATGCAAGCAATTTCGACGCGCTGTCTAATAAACACAAACAAAAAGAAAGTAACAGGCAAAACAACAAAAACCTGCTACTTCCTTTTTTGAACCATTAAGAAGAAAGGAAAATATATTTTTTGAACTGCGGATTCAAAAAACAGGACTCAAATCCTGTATTAAGGATATACCAACGATTCGCACACGTCAAGTTTTTTTTGCCAAATTTTCAATTTTTTCGTGTTTTTCTCCCGAGGGCATCTTTTTTCGCCCCTTTTTCGTTCCAAAACATATCAGAAACCTTTGTACTCGGTGTTCTTTTGTGCTATACTAGACTTGAGTATACCATTTTTTGTGTAACATAAAAAGACCTGCTATCTTCACAACAGGGTATAATAAACATTTATGTAATAATGATTGTAACATACTTGTCTGTGGTTTGCAAGGCTTTTTAATGGTAAAAGTGGAAAAAAGTATGGTTTTTGTAAAAGAAAGGGGTTTTTGCTATGCCGAAGAAAGATGAAAAGAAAGCCGGTAAATCATCATCGGGTCACAAAATGATCGTATGTAAGAACTGTGGCTCGTCAGTTCCGGCCGATAGAGATGTCTGCCCATATTGCGATGCTCCAATAAAAAAAGGCGCATCTTCGAAAAAGGGACTGATCATCGGAAGTATCGCCGGGGGAGCTGCCGTTATCATTGGAATTGCTGCTGTTGTCGCTTCTTCCAGTGGAAAGCATCGAGACACTGATCCTGCCCTACTGGGTTCAAAAGAAGATTATAGCTCAATTCTTTTTGGAGAAGAATTGAGTAGCGAATTTGAGACTGAGGAATTAGAATCAACCTCTGCCACCGAATCGCTCATTAATCCGTTTCTTGTCAACGTGCGAGAAATTGCTTCCGGTGAATCTACAGAGGAAGAAACAGAGAATATTTCCGATAGCCGTACCATTACGGTAGATGGCAACCAGTATCAGATCATAGATGGTGAAGCACATTTGGCTCATTGGGGCGTTACCGCAGAAACGGTTGCCCGTATTCCTGCGGCAGTTAATGATTATCCAGTTGTATCAATTCTGTCAAATGCCTTTGCAGACTGTCCAGATATGCGATATGTTGCGATTGGCGACAATGTGATAACGATTGAACAGTACGCATTTTACAAATGCTCGAAGCTGCGTGAAGTATACTTTCCAAAAACAGTTACTTCAATCAAGACGTATGCCTTTTCTTCCCTGCAACGATGTGTAACACCAAAAGATTCTTATGCGTGGCAGTATATGTCACTATTTGCAAAAGAAGTCGTTGAGGGCAGTTGTCTGACCATCGACAAAACTGATGAATCAACAAAGGCAACTCTTCCTGCTACTACCACTACTGCCGAAGAAAATCCGAAAAAAGACAATCAAAAAGGAGAGAAGGAGACAGAGGCAGAAGAAAAGACAGCCCCTGATGCATCCGAGGCAACTCGGCCGACCTCTCGCGATCCGCAGCAGTCATCGCACACTCCTACTTCTCCAACTACCATTGCCAGAACAACAGGTAAAAAAGACGATGATTCAAATTCTACGGAGTCCTCTGCCACCAGAACGACAGCATATGTACCACCTACAACCACAGCATATGTTCCGGTAACGCGGCCAAATGTATCTCCAACATACTCTCCAGTGTTACCAAGTTCGTATACACCGACACCTACCACGGCATATGTACCACCTACATATGCGCCTACTACCGCAGCTCCAACTACCGCTCCAACTACCGAGCCGACGACAGAAGCTACCACAGAGGCTACCACAGCTGAATCTACAACTGAGACAACCACTGAACCTTCTACAACAGCAGAAGAATCAACCACAATTCAAGAAACTTCTGAAGAAACAACTCCTGTACCTACTACAGAGGAGACACCTGAAACCACTCCTTCCGAAGAAAGTACATCAGAAAGTACTGTTGAACCTACTACGGAATCAACAGAGGCTACAACTGAAAGTATACCTGATACCACACCTTCTGAAGACCTATCTTCCGAAACGCAGGAGCCGACATCTGAATCAGAATCTTATGATCAGCCGACGGAGCCATCGTCTGATTTCAGCGAACCTAGCAGCGATCAGTCCGAGCCTTCGTCTGGTCAAGAATCACAGCCATCTTCTGAATCACAGGAGTCTCAGGAACCATCCTCAGCAGAGGATTCTTCGGCTGTTGAGCCTACCGAGCCGACGGAAGATACATCGCCAATTGATCCTACAGAAGACACTTCTCCAGTTGAACCAACTGAGCCAGAATTTGTCCGCGACCTGGATCATGTCTGGTCCGTAATCGCCCAGTATGCACAGAGAGATCCGTCTGCAATCTCCGCAGGATCGGTTTGGATTGATACCGCAACTGGCAGAGAGGACTTTGTAGGTCTTTCCCCAAATGACGATGGGTCAAAGACACTTTGGTTTGTCGGTGAGAACAATATCCCAACAGTAATTGCTACCCTTCCAGGGTCTGCAACTCTGCCAACCGATCCTTTCTGGTACGGAGAGACCCTTACCCTGGTATCGAAAGTATACGATGATGCCGGAAATGTAAGTGGTGTATATTTCTTTGCTTACCAAAATGGCAGTTTGGTTAATGTGTTGACGCTCTCCGGCGATCTGGTAGACAATGGGGACAGCACTTTCTGGCTCTACTACAATGGACAAAAGACAGCTCATCTATTTATCGAAAACGGTCATTTTGTTGAACTTGGGTACACACAGCTTTCGAGAAATCAAGCCATCTGCTACACGGGTGCAAGAGAAGCAATTGCTTACACACAATCAGCGACCGGATCAGATGTATGTTACTGGCTATGTGCTGACGGTGCCTTGGCAATATCAACTACAAGCCAGACATACCGTTTCACGGCTTCAAATGGCAGCTACGACCCTTCGGCGGGGGCACAGGTAGAAATATTAAATGTTGCATGTCAGCCGTCCTACAGTGGCCTAGAAACGACATATCCGAGTGTTGTTGAAGACTATGCTACGATTGGTGTTCGACAGATGTATGATATCCCGGCAGACACGACTGTTTCCTACAACCTTGATGATAATGGAATGCCGGAGCAGTTACAGGCAGCTGCCAACGGAATTCTTTACATCAACGGATCTGCTGCAAAAACATTTGATGGTTGCAGTTCCTATGTCTGCAAAGCCCTCCGTATGGCAGAGGCAGATCCCAAAACCTATCTGCTCTCCATTGCATCTTATGCTGATGGCACAACGTCTCTGGTAATTGACTGGTTTGATGGTGCGTCACTTGTAACGGCAACCTCGTCATTAAATGTATTGGGAAGTGATCTGACCAATGCAAGAATTATTAATATGCCATCCCTATCTGACTCTGGAAAGATCAGTCTCACGATTGATACACCAATCGTGCTTCCACTGTTCGGACAGTACAGCATCAATGCCACATTCTCCTTTGCAGACGGATACTTAGTACCGGATGATGCATTAAGTTCTCCCCTTGTATCTGCAGAAAGCTCATTTATCTTTGCAAAGGATACTACCGTCTACTCGGATGCAGCTGGTGGAAATCCAACTACTCTTCCAGCAGGAAGTCAAGTATCAGGCATTCGTTTGGTTCGAGGAGAGTCCACGGTATTCCTCGAAACCGCAGATCATCAATACATTGACTTAATGCCAGCTGACTCAGATTCGATTTTTAAGCCAATTTCAGAGGGATAGGCACAGATTCAAAATTGCAGGAATTTTTGTATTGGCATTAAAACAGCTGACAATGTATAAAGCGAAAATGATGAAAGGACAGGAAAACCTGCCCGACACGTCGGACGAGGTTTCCTGCGAAAAAGAAAGATGAAAAAAATAGTATTGATTTTGGGAATGATTGCTGTGATTGCACTTGGCTGGTTTGTAATCATTCAGACCAAAAATGCAAAGCCACGAGAAATTCAGAAACATCTTGAACTGGCACAGAAAAAAGAGGAACAGCAGATTTACGTAGATGCATTGGCAGAATATAAGGCTGCGTTGGAACTTGATCCAGAGCGTATAGATGTATATCAAAAAGTGGTAATGCTTGACTATAAGATGGGACAGTTTAGCGAGTTTGAAACACAGGCAAATGCACTTTTGACAAAAACACCAAATAGCTATGAAGTGTTGAATACATTGCTTTCCTATTATGATGAAAACAGCAAACAGGATAAGGCACTTGCTCTTTTAAAGCAGCTTATAAAGCAGGCACCGAACGATGGAACAATTGCGGCACTCTATAAGGAACGGCGTGGAACCTATACCGATGAGCGTTTGTATTTTACTTCCATTTCCGATTTTTGGAATGGGTATGCAGTAATTGAACGAGATGGCAAATTTGGCTTAATTAATGAAAGCGGTTCAATAGTAGTGGAACCAACCTATGATGGAATTGGTGTTTTTGATTCAAATGGCTTGTATGCACCGGTAAAGCTTGGAGAGGAAGAATATTTCATTGATACGCAGGGAAATCGTAAACTTGCATCGGATGAGGGCTATACAAATTTTGGTATTTTTTCAGAGGATGTAGCACCAGCTGTTTTTGATGGCATGTATGGATACGTAAACGATAAATTCTCACACACGGAATTTATTTGGGAATATCTTGGTCCAATGTACAATGATATGGCTGCTGCAAAGCAGAATGGCAAATGGGGAATCATCAACAACAAGTTTACAGAATTGACAGGATATGTTTATGATGAGATTGCAGTTAATGATTTTGGAATCTGTGCAGCACAGAGTGTTGTACTAGCAAAAGAAAATGATAAGTGGGGAATTGTTGGAAATATGGGAGAATTTGTTGTTTCTCCTTACTACGAGGATGTGAAGCCTTTCTATGAGGGTGGCGCATTTGCGGCAGTAAAAAAAGATGGATTATGGGGATTTGTTACATTTTCTGGACTTGAGCTGGGTTCATTTATTTATGAAGATGCCTTTTCTTTCTGTGGCAGTCTCGCAGCGGTAAAACAGGATGGACTGTGGGGCGTTATTGATGGCAATATGGAATGGGTAATCAGTCCTGTTTTTGAAGATGTGATGACTATGAATGAGTCTGGTTACATGGCTGTACAAAAGGATGGTTTGTGGAAATGGATTCATCTGGATGTAGCAAACTGAGTTTTTTACTTCCTGCTAGTTCAGACCCGATTTTTGAATCAGTACCAGAGTGATTTCTAGCCTGTGTATTTTGCTTATGGCAGAGGAACTAGTATATCCTCTGCCATAACTTTTTTACCCTTATGATAGTATTTTTAATCGGTCTTGACAAACAACCAATTGATATGTATACTATTAATTGATAGTATATGTTTGGAGGTGAGTAGAATATTTCTTAGTTACATATCAGCAAAAAAAGATGTTGTTGCTTTCTTAGATGAGTTACATAGGCTACTTTCAAGTGGCGAGTTTGATATGGATACCGATTTAGAGCTTGTCCAAAGAAAGAAAAATGGCACAGATCAGAAATTTTCGACACCATATACATTATGCAAAGAGAACAATGTTGTTTCCTTATAGGTAAGCAAAAAAATCAAAGGAGGTTTAGCAATTGATGGAATCCAGTACGTTAATCAGAAAAATTCACATGTCTTGTCCATTATGCGAAAAGACTCATGAAGTTGAAGAGAGAGAGAGACTTACAAGTATTATAGTAAAAGGAGAAAATGTAACTTACGAGGAAAAATTTTATTTTTGCTCGAACGCTAATGAAGATGAAAATGAATTTGTAACTGGCGCAATGACCAATAAAAATCTCCTTAATGCAAGAAATGCTTATCGAATTAAGATGGGACTTCTTACATCTGATGAAATTATTGCTATTAGAGAAAGCTATGGACTTTCTCAGGTTGATCTTGCTAAATTGCTCGGATGGGGAGAGGCAACAATATCTCGTTACGAAAGCAAAGCTATTCAAGACGAAGCTTATGATACTATGCTTCGATTGATTAAAGATAATCCCCTTCAAGCATTAGAATTTTTAAAAAAGAATTCCGATCAATTTTCAGTAACAAAACGCTTGGAAATCAGAGAAAAAATTGTGGAAAAGTTAGACTCCTACGGAAAGGAATTTCTTACGCGCCAAGCATTCGAAGGTGAATATGTACACTTTGAAGAACCGTCTGATTCAAATGGGTTCACAGTACTCAATATTGATAAAATTGAAGCCATAGTTTCTTATATTGCTGAAAAAGTCACCAACTTATTTAAAGTTAAATTAATGAAAATGCTTTGGTACTCTGATGTTTTGTCATTCATTGAAACTGGACACTCCATGACGGGTATGGTATATCGGCATGAACCAATGGGTGCTCTTCCTGTTGGACATTATAGTTTGATGAATTTGGAAAACTTGAATGTTCAAGAAGAAATGAGTTATAACTATGATACTATGCTCCATGTGTATCCAACTGCTAACATGGATTATTCAGTATTAACTTCCGAAGAAAAAATCATATTGGATAAGGTTATTGACATGTTTAGAAATTACAAGGCAAAAGACATCATCGAATATATGCATAATGAAAGAGCGTATACTGAAACAAAACCTGAAGAAATAATTCCATTTAGTTTAGCAAAAAAAATACGATCATTTTAAGGATGTCGAAATTGTGGATTACCACTAGGGAAGGAAGGTATTTTATGTCGAACTATATTACTACACCGACTGTCAGCGAAATTTTAAAAGATGAATTCATGGAGCCACTTGGTATTTCTTCCTACAAATTGGCTCAATCCATCAATGTTCCCGTATCGCGCATACAGGATATTCTGCATGGTCGAAGAAAAATCACTATCGACACGTCCATCAGATTAGCGAAGTTTTTTGGCATATCAGATCGCTATTTTTGGGATATTCAAAATGACATTGATATTCGAAATTTGAAGGTCGAACTAGCAACAAAAATTTCCAAGATTCCCCTCTGCCAAAGCTCTTACTGAGCCACACAGAGACACCAAAAGCAGTCAGGAGGTTTTTACTTATGATAATTGTAACCACATCCGAAATGCAACATAATTTCGACAAATATCTAAGTCTTGTCATGTCTGGACAGGAGATCGTTGTTACCCAAAATGGGCAAGCGGTTGGGCGATTTGTTCCCCAAAATACCACTACATCTTACTTAACAGATTCTTTATTGGGAATTTTAAAAGACAATTCCAATTGGGATACGATAAGGACAGAAAATGTAGATTCGAAACAAATGGGCAATGTTCAAACAGCTGAAGGGACAGATTCCAAGGAAGACGATTACACCGAGTATTATAGATCATGCGAATTTCGCATGGATGAGCCAATCGCAATAGCATTTTTGCAGTCGAAGGGAATTTTACCAGAAACTGCCAAAAGATGTCATATCGGATTCGACAAAAGCTGGATTAGCCCCACTATCTTAAAGCGATTTAGTGAGTCTGCCTCTGCATTCCATTCGGTTCCCGTTCCTGCTCCGATGCCAAGACTCATCATACCGATCTCGAAAAGCTCTTATATCGCAAGGGCAATGTTTTCGGATAGTCAGGTTCCCTACTACAACGTGGGGCATGCAGGACTGTTTTTACCGGATGCCCTCTACAACGGCCAGAAAGCCGTATTTGTGACCGAGGGCGTGTTTGACGCACTTTCTGTCATACAATGTGGTGGAAACGCTCTAGCACTCAATTCTACGGGTAATATGTCACTTCTGGTCGATCTGTTGCAGAAAAAGCCGACGAAAGCAACCCTTCTTCTGGCACTAAACAACGATAAGACCGGAGGGTTGGCAAGCAAGAAGTTGCAACAGGAACTGAAACTTCTTGATATTCCATTTCAGGTTGCCTATTTGTCAGGTGAATATAAAGATCCAAACGAGCATTTGAAAGCGGATGCGGTCGAATTTAAAAAGGCTGTTTCTAGTGCTTTGGAATATAGTGTATTTTGAAGATAAGGGTGCAGAAAATGTCACCACCTCCTGACGTTGTCAGGAGATTCCCGCTTAGAAAACCATTGGAACAAGATACATTGGGCAGAGGATATGATTTGTCCTCTGCCAGATGCTTTTTCTGAATGGCTCGTTTTTCCTTGCATTCCACATCTCATTTGGCTCTGCGTCCTCCCTGCAACTTGACCGGAACAAATCGCGTACCAGCTCCGGGGATGTACTCAATCCGATACAAGATCTGCGAATCAATGCATGCTCGGTCATAGGTGCCATATATCGGTATTTGGGATCGCTCCAACTCTCGCATCACTTTTGCCATTCCCTGCTGCATCAAATTAAAAGACTCAAAGATCACGATGCCTCGCCACTCTCCTCTTCCAGACAATTGCTCGATCAGAAACAGTAGTCTAGGCAGCAGCTCTTGATTCTGCCGACACGAAATGACTGCATAGGACAGCTGATTCGATCCGTTTCGAATTCTGGCCAGTGGGAATAATTTGTTTGTCTTATAAGTGACTTTTGTTGCACCAGACACCAAAGATGCGATTGAAAGCCACTCCAACTGCTCTTCTACAGTCAATCTCCGTTCATGTATGTCTACAACACCAGCGTGAGAAAGCAGTGTTGCATTTGAATCAATCTTTTGAAGTAATTGTCCTGCGGCCTCTGGCAGTTTAGAATCTGCCTTCTGTGTTTCTTCAAGATATCGAAGCACCGATACCTTTTTCCCAAATCGTTCTTTGAAAAGCGAACTGATAGCATAAGCAACACCACTTCGTTGCTTTCCATGCCAGATTTCTAAACGCGCTAGAACACCTGCTCGATACAGTTCATTAAGGGCTTCCTTGCAGCTACGCTCTGGCTTGCTCAAATCTGAGAATATCCAAATCAGAGATTGTGCCGTGAGTGCGCCATTTCTTGCAACTTCTCGCACAGTTTCACGCTGTCTCGACGTAAATCCTTTTTTGTAACCGGCAAAATCAATAAAAGTATCATTGTTTTCAAGGCATTGAATCTCTGCCTCATTCGTAGAAAAGATCGTTTGCATGTACTCTTCCTATCCCCTTTCTGATCTCTGAAGTATTTGCCAAAAGTATACCCATGTTTCTCCAAAATTGCAAGAAAAAGGCCGTGGTCACAAAGACCACAGCCTCTTATTGATCTTTTTTTGTTTTGCAGAGGTATCTGCAGGATGTTAAGACATTGGATCGGGAATTCTCGGCCATTCAATGACCGAGATGAAAGCGACCTTATACAAACAAAGCCACTCCTACATGCACATTCCTGCATCACAATTCCCATCTCTCCGATTCGAAACTGTTTTGATACTATATACCGCCCAGTTGTTACAAAAATTAGGCGGGAAAGCCCCACGGTTTTAACCGTGGGATGAAAGCCAAGAAATTTATTTTTTTGTATCTTTGTGTATATTTCTCTTGACTTTATACACAGATGTTGCTATAATAAAGGCATGAATACAAAGTACAAAACAACATCAACCACTATATCATTGATCCACTACCATTTTGTATTCTGCCCACGCTATCGAAGAAAGATCTTTCTGATTGATGGCGTGGAGCAGCGATTTAAAGAACTGGCAACCACGATCTGTGAACAACATGAGATTGAAATTCTCGCGATGGAATGCCACATCGATCACGTGCATCTGTTTGTTAGTGCGCTTCCACAGCTTTCAATACCGGATATCATGAAGTATGTTAAAGGAGGAACAGCAAACGTATTGAGAACTGAATTTCCAGAACTGTCGAGAATGCCGTCTCTGTGGACCAGATCCTATTTCGTCAGCACTGCCGGAGAAGTCAGCTCGGAAACCATCAAATGGTATGTTGAGACGCAAAAAACGAGGTATTAAGAATGCAGGCAATACACACGGTACAACTTTTGTTAAAACCATCTAAATACGAATGTCAGGAAATAGATCGCCGCTTCCATGCTTTGGCGCATCTGCATAACGTGTGCGTAAAGCATGCCCGCAAGTGCATGATTCGCCTTCAGCACGATAAGCAATACTCAGAAGCATTGCAATTGTACCACGAACTGTCAAAGAAAGAAAAGCTTTCGAAAAAAGAGAAGTCTCAGAAGAGCGAATTGTCAAAGAAACTGGAGGATCGTCGTATTGAACTGGGCTTGTCAAAGGCTGCTTTGGAACGCTATCTAAAGGTTTGTGGCAAGCGTTTTTCAAAACTGCTTTCTTCCCAGCAGGTACAGACAGAAGCTGACCGTGTATGGAGTGGTGTTGCAAAATGCCTGTTTGAAAACGGAAAAGGTCTGCACTTTAAGAAATATATGGACTTTGATACGATTGGCGGAAAGTCAAATAAGAATGGTGCCCGTTTTGATCTGGATGCAATGTATGTCAACTGGATTGGACTTTCTTTAAAATGTTATCTTCCAAAATCAGAAAACAGTGTCGCTTATGTATGGGAATCACTGAAAGGGGAAATCAGCTATTGTAACATCAAACGACTTATGTTTTCCGGTGGCTGGCGATACTATGCAGAGATTGTCATAAGAGGAAATGCACCGACAAGAGTTTCGATTGGAACATCAACGATGGGAATTGATCCGGGCGTATCGACAATAGCAGGTGTTTCTGAGGATGCCTGCGTACTGGAAGAACTGGCTCCGAATGCAATCCGGTATGAGAAAAGAATTCAAACGATTTCTCAGAGTATGGATCGCTCCAGAAGAATCAGTAACCCAAATAAGTATAACGAAGACGGAAC
>OLOR01000130.1_pt1 | contig 80945 bp, 61 predicted proteins | sample 1672521 | NCBI WGS metagenome assembly OLOR01 (sample SAMEA3136695, study PRJEB25190) | human gut metagenome | biome: human gut; feature: human-associated habitat; material: faeces | place: Austria | collected 2013
TGTAAGGGAGCAGACTTTTAAAATATTGTTCGTCATATTTCTGCGAAAGATTTGTTCCCTTTCTTGTAACAGCTATGTATGTGACACGTCCATCTGCTTCAGAAGCCATTTTCTTAAGGTATCCTTTTTCTTCCATCTCTTTGACAGAAATCACATCTTTATGAATGATCTTAGAGGTTTGTAAAGCTGCTAGATTGCCCGGAATTGGATCGCTACAGATTTCTGCAAGTTTGTTCATCGCATCAAATTCAGAAGTACTTTCTATACCCAAGGCATCCAATACATCCTGAGGAAATTTATAAGGTGATGCCGTTGCTAAAGAAACGATCACATCTTCACAGGCATCTTTGGCAACCTTATACGCAATGGCAGAATGTGGATCTAAGATCACACGATTGGAATCATAAGTTTCTTTTATGACTTGTTTTGTGGCTTCATCATCAATATAACCACAGCCAAATAAAGATTGTATTTTTTCCAACATCTGTGCTGGAATTTGATATCTTCCTTTTTGATTTAGATCATCCATACATTGTTTGACAAATTCTGTATCTTGATTTGACATATAATACAACAATCTTTCTAGATTGGATGAAATCAAGATATCCATAGAAGGCGATGGGGTTAAGACAAAATCACGATGTGAAATGTCGTAAGTACCCGTATTGATGAAGTCGGTTAATACACGGTTTTCGTTGCTGGCGCAGAAAAGCATATTGATAGGAGTGCCCATCTGCTTTGCATACCAAGCAGCTAAGATATTGCCAAAGTTGCCGGTGGGAACACAAACATCAAGCAGATCTCCCGCTTCGAGCTTACCGGCTTTAACCAGCATAGCGTAGCTTGAAATGTAATAGACAATCTGAGGCAACAAGCGCCCCCAGTTAATAGAGTTTGCACTTGAGAGTGCAAGGTGATGATCATTTTGAAGTTCTTTAGCAAAAGCCTCATCGTTAAAAACGGATTTTGCACCACTTTGGCAATCATCGAAGTTGCCTTTAACTGCCCATACCATGGTGTTTGAACCATCTTGGGTAGCCATCTGCTTGTATTGAATGTCACTCACGCCGCCGTCAGGATACATGACAGCAATTTGAACTGCATCAACATCTTTAAAACCTTCAAGGGCGGCTTTGCCGGTATCACCTGAAGTGGCGACAAGGATAAGGAAAGTATGGTCAAGTTCTCCTTGTTCGGTGAGTTGCTTGACACTTGCACTAAAGAAATTAGGGAGGCACTGGAGCGCCATGTCTTTAAACGCACTGGTCGGACCGTGCCAAAGCTCTAAAATGTGTGTATTGTCATCAAGAGAAGTAATGGGACAGATATCAGCTGAATCAAATTGATCGCCGTAGGTTTTTTTCATGAGCGCATCAATGGTTGAAGCGGGCAAATCAATTGAAAAAGCTTTATAGATTGTCGCTGCACGTTCAGCATAAGGCTTATCAGCAAGGGCAATAATTTCATCTAAGGAAAGGTGAGGGAGGGTTTCAGGGACAAAAAGTCCGCCACCGGGGGCGAGACCTTCTACCACAGCTTGGGTAAATGTTACGGGCGTTTTACCATAACCTCTTGTGTCGATATAACGATTAGTTGACATAGATCTCCCTTTGTGAGGTACCATTTGTTGAAAAGTATAAGCTCCTCAAATAACCTGCCGAGGATAAATCCCGTATACGCTTCGGGTTATTCGGAGGGTTGATATATAAACTTGTTAATGGAGAGATTGTGGCGCTATGAATAAAGTATCCATGTCGCATGAAGATTATTTAGAGGCGATTGTTATGTTGGGTGGCACGCCTCTCGTTCCGGTGCGATCGGTTGATGTTGCAAGCAAGATGGGGGTTTCTAAGGCATCTGTCTCAAAGGCAGTTTCATCGCTTAAAGCTGCTGGTATGCTTGATCAACCGTTTTACGGTGATATCACGCTTACTGAAGAGGGATATGAATATGGCAGATCGGTTTTACGACGCCATGATATGCTTACAAGTTTTCTTACCAAAAAGATAGGGCTTGACCCTGATATAGCAGAAAAAGAGGCGTGTCAAATGGAGCATGCTATAAGCGATGAGTCGTTTGATAAATGGCTTGCTTATTTTGCAAAGATTGGCCTTTAGGAGGATAACTTGATGTTTGATGCACACAAGGCGCTTCAGCACCACAGTAAAGAAGAACTCATCGAGCTGCTTGAGATGATGGGTAAGAATATTGTGGCGATGGATGGTGTGTGGTTCCAGGCATGTGAGAAGTTTGACGACATGGATCGTGCGATGGAATGCGATAAAGATGCGTGGAAAAACTATTCTCCTGCTGAAGCAAAACGTTTAAAGCGTTGGCTGGGATTAGGGGAGCATCCTGGTATTGAGGGGCTTGAACAAGCTATGAAATATCGTAGCGGCACGCTTGCAAACCCTTGTGTGTCTATGGAACGTGTGGATGATCATGAACTTATTTATAAGATTGTGACGTGTCGTATTCAAGATGCGCGCAAGCGAAAGAATATGCCTTTTCATCCCTGTAAATATGCCGCTATTTATGAGCATGCATGTTTCGCGAGTGCTATTGATGACCGCATTCAAACGGAGTGTTTGAGTTGCTATCCTGAGATTACCGATGAGAGCTGTTGTTGCTTATGGCGTTTTTGGATTCCTGAATTGTAACAAAGTGAGCATTGTTTCTTGGGATATCCATGTGCTTGCCAAGTGTTTGTAATCATGTCATAATCGAACAAATGTTTGAATAAGGCTTGGAGGCAGCGTATCTGTGCGTATTATATTAGGAATTGATCCTGGCCTTGCTAATACGGGATGGGGAATTATCGAACAAGACGGTCCACGCTTACGATGCTTGGCTTATGGATGTATTTCAACAGACAAGGATGTTTCGCTACCACTTCGTCTTGAAAAAATCCATGATCAAATGGTGGCAGTAGTAGCCCGCTTTGAGCCAACGTGTGTTGGGGTAGAAACAGTATTGTTTGGACAAAATACGCAAAGTGCTTTTGCTACGGGTCAAGCACGTGGAGCGGCCTTGGTGGCTTGTGCGCGTGCAGGATTGCATTTCAGTGAATTTCCACCAGCTCGCATTAAACAAGCGGTAGTCGGGAATGGTAATGCAGACAAAAAACAAGTCCAGTTTATGGTGGCACGGATTTTAGGACTAAAAAAGGAACCTTCCCCCGACCATGCTGCAGATGCATTAGCTGCAGCCATTACGTATGCTGCCTATGATAGTCCGCTTTCATAGGGGGCGTGGCCGGAGAATGCATGGTTGGAGAGGAACTCCAGCCAGGTAGAATTACATATTGTGAAAGAGAGTATGACGCTATGATAGCTTTTTTAAGAGGAAAACTTGCAAGTAAAGCATATGACTATGTTGTACTTGATGTTTCTGGAGTTGGCTATAAAATCATGCTCTCTGGGCAAAGCGTGTCCCGTCTTCCTGAAATCGGAACGGAAATCCAGCTACTTACAAAGATGATTGTCAAAGAAGATGATGTCGCCCTCTATGGATTTCAGAATGCAACTGAGCAAAATGTGTTCGAAAGGCTTATTAGTGTAAGCGGTATAGGTCCTAAGGCGGCTCTTTCAATTCTTTCAAGCTATAGCGCTGAAGAGGTTATCGAAATTATTGCCTCACAAGATAGTGTGCGCATGCAGAAAGCTCCGGGTATTGGGAAAAAGACTGCTTCACGTATTATTTTGGAATTGAAAGATGTGTTTGCGCAGGTTGGCGGAGATCTTTCGTCACAAACCCCATCGGCATCTACTTCTGCCTTGCAAGGAGCGCGTGAAGCATTATTGAGTATGGGCTTTACTAGCACTGAAATTGATCTCGCACTTAAAGATGCCCCCTCTGAAGAAACTGAAACAGGATTGCTACAATATGCTTTAAAACGTTTGGGAGCTTAAGCAGATAGCATGGGCGCATAGTTCGAGATGCCGACAGAGGGAGAAGAGATTTCTTATCGTGAGCGAAGAGTTTGAAATAGACGAAGAATTTGAAATAGAGAATTTGCTCTATGAAGCAGAACGTGAGGAAGAGCCTAATCCGCATGAACGTACTACTTCAGTTGAGTTGATAGAAGATGATTTAACGCTCGATCGCTCATTGCGTCCTCGCTTGCTGAGTGATTATCTTGGGCAAGAAAAGATAAAAGAGAGCTTGAGAATTTCAATTGAAGCGGCAAAAAACCGTGGAGATACGCTTGATCACATCCTGTTTTCTGGCCCTCCAGGTCTTGGCAAGACTACGCTAGCAACTGTTGTGGCTAATGAGGTTGGTACTCACATTAAAACTACGAGCGGTCCGGCGATAGAACGTACTGGAGACTTGGCTGCCATTCTTACTAATCTTGAAGAGGGTGATGTGCTATTTATTGATGAAATCCATCGTCTTAACAGAATGGTCGAAGAGGTACTCTATCCTGCTTTAGAGGATTTCGCGCTTGATATTGTAGTAGGAAAAGGGCCTGCAGCGCGTTCTATTCGATTGGAGTTGCCGCACTTTACTCTTATTGGTGCAACGACGAGAACAGGACTTCTTACCGGTCCTTTGCGTGATAGATTTGGTATCATTTTCCGGCTGAATTACTACTCGTTTGATGAATTAGCGCGTATTGTTATGCGCTCTGCTCATATTTTAGATGTAGCAATAGATGAAGAGGGTGCGCTCGAAATTGCGCGTCGTTCGCGAGGCACCCCTCGCTTGGCAAATCGCTTACTAAAGCGCGTGCGTGACTGGGCGCAAGTTAAAGGTGATGGCATGATCACTGAGGATGTGGCGGCGCAAGCACTTGGGTTTTTTGAAGTAGACTCGCTTGGTCTGGATTCTATTGATAATAGAATCTTAGAAATATTATGCGTTCAATTTGGGGGAAGACCGGTAGGATTATCAACGCTTGCTTCTGCGTTGTCGGAAGAGATGGACACGGTTGAAGACGTTTATGAACCTTTTTTGTTACAGCAAGGATTGCTCTTGCGTACGCCAAAAGGAAGACAAGCTACTGATAGAGCCTATGAGCATTTAGGTATACCGCGTGTTGAGAGGAAGTAGCACATCATGCTTCAAAGTGACTATCTTGTCAGAATGTTTACTGAATTAGCAACAGCTATCAGAGAATCTATTTTACGTGCACGCGGTGAAGATGATCCTGATGGAGCTGCGGTTATGCTTGAGGCTGCATTTAGTGAAGCAACTGAGATGGATGGGTCTATGTTGCTTACTCTTGCACCTGAGTCCATGGTGTCTATGATGCAGATTTCAGGTACTGATCCTGCCCTTGTTGGTTATTTGTCTCGAACCCTCTTGTTGGAATCACGCTATTTGCAAGATGCGCACAATAGCGATCTTTCTACTTTGCGTCATGATCAAGCACATGCACTCGCCCAAGCTTACGGATTTTCCTTGTCAGATGAATCCGTAAGCCCAGAAGAACTTGAAACATTTTTTGAATCTTCTGATCAGGGACATGAGCAATAAAGCTAGAGTGAATAAAGCTAGAGTGATAAAAAGTATTTATGAATTGTTGTATCTGAATCTAGCTCAGGATGAAAAGCTATACCAATTTGCTTATGGTATAGCACTGCTGTAGATGTGTCGTGATATCGCGCCAATACTACCACTTCGTCATTGGTTATGTGAGTGATGCGAGGTGCTCGAATAAACCTCATAGGGATCTTTTGTGTATGATCCATGCTGTTAGTTTGATTGTGAGAATCAACGGGTGGGGTAAACGCGGCTTGAGCTACGAAACTTCCTAATTGTCGTCCATAAGCATTGCGTTCAACTGCAACCGGAAGAGTAGCAAATCCAGGATAGGTAGGATCTGCTGTTGGCTCAAATTCAGCTAACAAGATGAGACCAGCACACGTGCCCATAGTGGGTAAACCTGCTTGAATAGCAGCACGAATCTCGTCGTAAAGACCAAGATCATGCAAAAGTTTTCTTTGCACACTTGATTCACCACCCGGTAAAATGAGGCGATCAAACGAACGGAGTAAATCCTTTTTTTGACGAATTTCAAATGTTTGCTCATCAAGGTTATTGAGCATGGTGGCATGCTCAATAAATGCACCTTGAAGGGCAAGAATTGCAGTTGTCATATATAACCCCGTTTATTGTCCGCGTTCTTCCATGATTAAGGCAATCTCATCAGCATTAATACCAACCATTGCCTCGCCAAGGTTTTCTGAAAGTTCTGCTAGTAGCACAGCATCGGTAAAATTCGTAGTGGCTTGAACAATAGCACGAGCGCGTTTTTCAGGATTGCCTGATTTGAAAATCCCTGATCCTACGAAAACGCCTTCTGCTCCTAGTTGCATCATGAGCGCGGCATCAGCTGGCGTTGCAATTCCTCCTGCAGCAAAATTTACTACTGGAAGTTTGCCGTTGATATGAACATAACGTACTAAATCAAGAGGCGCTTGGAGTTGTTTTGCTGCTTCAAAAACCTCATCGTCAGATAAAGCTTTGATTTGTGCCATTTGACGCTGCATTTGACGCATATGACGAACAGCTTGAATAACATCGCCGGTACCAGGTTCGCCTTTAGTGCGGATCATGGTTGCGCCTTCTCCAATACGACGCAGCGCTTCACCAAGATCTCGAGCGCCGCAGACAAAAGGAACGGCGAAGGTTGTTTTGTCGATGTGATATACGTCATCGGCAGGGCTTAAAACTTCAGACTCGTCAATGTAGTCAATCTCGAGTGCCTCTAAAATGCGTGCTTCCATAAAATGACCAATGCGGCATTTTGCCATAACCGGAATAGAAACAGCAGCTTGAATTTCTTTAATAAGTGCGGGATCGGACATGCGGGCAACTCCGCCTGCTGCACGAATATCAGCAGGGATTCGTTCAAGTGCCATAACGGCAGCAGCACCAGCTTCTTCTGCAATACGTGCTTGTTCGGCGTTTGTGACATCCATGATAACGCCGCCTTTAAGCATTTGTGCAAGTTGACGGTTAAGCGCAACGCGTTCAGATGAGGAAGTGTCCATAAGAATCCTTTCAAAGGCGATGTTGTTTCTTGCTAAGTTTCTAAGTCTCAATACCTAGCAGAGATTTACTTTAAAAGAAACTGGATATATGGCTATAATCACAAACAAAGAAAGTTATAAGACCAGAATAAGACCAGAATAAGACCAGATATACGATTGATAGAGTATTGATTGCGTTTTGGGATGATGCTTGATAGGGAGATATCGCATGCTTACTTATCCACTTGCACAAAAAACGTCGCAACCCTTATATGTCTATTTTTACGAATGCATCAAGCAAGACATACTTTCAGGAAGTCTGTGTCCTTATGAAAAACTTCCTTCAAAACGTGCGTTTGCTAAGCATCATCAAGTAAGCCTTATTACCGTTGAGGCTGCCTATCAGCAACTTATAGCAGAAGGTTATGTGCGCTCTGAAGAGCGCAAAGGCTATTACGTCAATGCGGTATCCGTGATAGATCCTCCCGCATCCCTGTATGATCCATCGCAATATGGTGCTGGATATGGTGATGGATATGATGGAATACAAAGTCCTTATCATGATACTTACGAAACGCAACAATATGAATTAACACACCATGTTGCATTTCAGCAGTTTCCTTATACTCAGTGGACCAAGTGCATACGAAAAACTCTTACGGATGAAACTCCTGAGAGTCTCTTTGAGCAGTGTGATGCACGTGGAACCAATCAACTTCGAAAAGCGCTTGCTCGTTATCTTGAAGGAACGCGGGGAATGCACGTTGATCCTGAATGTATTGTGGTGGGTGCTGGTGCGCAGATGCTTTATCTCATGGTGGTTCAACTGCTTGGTATGGGAAACCGTATTGCGCTTGAGAATCCTGGGTATACGCGTCTCGCTCACATTTATCACTCATTGGGCGTTATGACTGAGTTTATTCCGACCGATGTTGAAGGAATGCAAGTTGATACATTGACTACATCGCAAGCGACTATTGCTCATATAATGCCGACTCATCAATATCCCACGGGATCAATCATGAGCATTGCTCGTCGCTACGAACTTTTAAGCTGGGCAGTCCAAAAACCCTATCGCTATATTATTGAAGATGATTATGATGCAGAGTTGCGTTTTTCGGGTCAGCCAATCCCTACGCTTTCAAATATCGATGTGTCTGAGAAGGTGCTTTATGTCAACACTTTTGCGAAAACACTCGGTTCTGCTTTTAGAATTGGTTATATGGTTTTGCCCCCTCATTTACTGGAGCGTTTTTTAGATACGCTAGGGTTTTATTCTTGTCCTGTTTCAACGCTTGATCAGCTTGCTTTAGCGCGTTTTATTGAATCGGGAGAGTATGAACGGCATAACAATAGGCTCAAAACGCACTATAAGGCAGTTGCAAGTGCACTCGCTGAGCTGGTTGATCATTATGATAGCGCCAAACAAGCGCGATTATGCCAAGTGAGTGCTGGAACACATTGTTTATTATGTTTGCCGACAGAAATGGTAGCGCAGGATATGTATGATGGGCTTTTTACCGTGCTTGAACAAGCCCATATACAATGCTTACCACTTGATTCTTTTGCGATGAACTCTTCTTATGATGCATCATTTGTTGCTAGTATTAATGCAATAGATTGCAAAGTTTACGTGCTCGATTTTGCTCAAGCTATCTTAGGCGATGGGATTGGTGGGTAAGGTGTAGAGTAGTGTGGGGGTAGCGCATCTTTGTATGTAGGGTGCTTGATGACGTTAGCGAATAAACATTGCATCACCAAATGATAGGAAGCGATATTGGCGCTTGATAGCATGTCGGTATGCCTTCATGATGTTGTCGCGGGTAGAAAATGCTGACACGAGCATCATCAGGGTTGAACGTGGCACGTGGAAGTTAGTGATAAGTCCATCGACAACGTTAAATGTATATCCTGGCAAAATGTAGAGTGATGTCGCTTCTCGCTCTCGCGCAATAAGTTTTTCTTGGCTCTTATCCCAGGCTGATTCAAGACTACGTACGCTGGTGGTACCTACGGCAATGACTTTATTGCCGCGTGCTTTAGCTGCGATAATGGCATCAACAGTCTCTTGGGGAACGGAATAGAATTCAGTGTGGATTTTATGCTCTTTAGGGTCTATCTCATCGACTACTCTAAAGGTATCAAGACCCACTTCAAGATTAACTGTTTTAAACTCGATTCCTTTTGCTTTGATGCGCTCAATCAACTCTTGGGTGAAATGGAGCCCTGCTGTTGGGGCGGCAGCGGAATGTTCATCTTTAGAGTATACGGTTTGATAGAGTTCTTTATTGCCTGTGTAGTTTTTGATGTAAGGGGGCAGAGGGGTATTGCCCACTTCATGAAGTGCTTCATCAAGCGAGGGAAGAGGTGTTGTGAGACGAACAAGCCTCTCTCCTTTTTGAGCGTTTTCTATCCAATCGACAACTTCTGCACTCAATACAACGTCATTCTGGTCGTTAGCAAAATCAATTACCGCACCCGGCTTTAGGCGCTTGCCAGGCTTTACCAAAGCTTCCCAAAGAGCTTCTTGATTTGATTGATTGATAAGATTTGATGTTTGCGCTTCACGCAGTAAAAAGACTTCAGCTTGGCCACCGGTTTCTCGTTTTGCACCTAAGAGGCGTGCTGGCATAACGCGTGTTTCATTAACAACGAGCACATCGCCTGGATGTAAATAATCAATAATGTCGGTAAAAATTTTATCTTCAAGAGTACCGGTGTCGCGCTTCATTACAAGAAGCTTGCATTGATCACGAATCTCAGCAGGCTCTTGCGCAATTTGAACTTCGGGCAAATCATAATCAAAATCATCAGTGGTGAGTGCTTGCAATTTTTCTAACCTCATCTGTGCTTTCTTTTTCTTACGTTCTGCTTTTCGCATGTCCCGTTCGGCACGCGCTTCGGCATCCGAGAGTGCACATCCGCAGAAGTTTTGACGATACATGCCAAGATCCCGAGAGCGCCTCGTTGCTTCTGGATAATAAGGACGATAATCTTCCCAGAGTATACTAAGTCCAGGGTAGGGTTGTACGGCGTGTTCGAGCTCTTCACGAATGGCGTCCGTGTGTTGATAGGGACTTACTGAAAGAGTAGTTCCTATTGCCTCAAATCCATGGGTAGCCGCGTAGTGCGCCGCCCGTTCAAATCGTGCGCGATAGCAGAGTCGACACCGCTCAGCACGTGGTCGTTTATTGTTCCATGAAGTAAGTGCTTGATGCCATGCGGCATTATCGTACTCATCTTCAACAACTGGTATTGCTTCTTTATTCGCCCACTCAAGAAGTGTTGAGAGTCTATGGGTGTATTCGGTCTCAGGCTCAATATTTGAGTTGCTATAAAAAATGGTTATGTCGTGATCTTCTTGTTCTAGGAGACGTATCGGCTCGAGTGAGCATGGTCCACAACAAGCATGTAGTAAGAGTTTCATAGTGTTCAATGGTAGGTAACAGTTTATTTGCTTCGCCAGTCATACATCTTATGCGCTAAGATGCAAGTCTTATACTAACACCAGAACATGAACAACAAAGTATCCACAAGGGTATGTATCGGAGTATGAAACGAGGAATTCCTATGAATGCACCTGATTATAAAGCGATCTTTTTTGATCTCGATGGTACGCTGCTACCCATCGACATGGATCAATTCTTGCATGACTATTTTGAATCACTGCGCGATTTTTCGGAAGAGCATGGCTTCGATGCTGATTTGATGATCAAGGCAGTCAATATGGGTGTTGAAGATATGTTTGTCACTCGTGACGGCCGCGTTAATGCGGATAGATTCTGGGATACGTTTGAAAACGTATCAGGTGGCACGCGTGATGACTTTGAACCTGTGCTTATGGAGTTTTATCAGACCGCTTATACTCATTTAGGCGATGAGGTTATTCCTAATCCTGCAGCACTTCGTGCTGTACAAGCTTGTTCAGATAAAGGGTATACATTGTATTTGACAACCATGCCGCTTTTTCCCGATATTGCGGTAAAGGAGCGCTTACGCTGGGCAGGCATTGATAATCCTGAATTGTTTGACCGCATTACAACCTATGATAATTCCACAACTACCAAGCCGGATATTGACTATTGGCAAGAAAATGTTGATGAGGTTGGTTATAATCCCAGCGACATTTTAGTTGTTGGCAATAATACACGAGAAGATTTAAGCTGTCTTGAGCTTGGTTGTGATGCCTATCTTGTATTAGACTGGCTCATCGATCCTAATGATTTTGATACAACAACGGTTAAAAATGGAACTTTGGCAGACTTTGCGCAGTGGTGTGAAGAGGAACTTCCTGATTGTAGTCCGGATGTGAACCTGCCTTAGTCGAGGGGTAGTATGACTCTTTTTGATTTTTCAATAGCAGCACAGTGCGGACATGCACGTGCTGCTCTTTTTGAAACGGCGCATGGCGTAGTACGCACGCCTCTTTTTATGCCGGTGGGTACGCTGGCGTCGGTTAAGGGTATTCGTCCTGAAACACTCAAAGAGATTGGCGCTCAGATTATTTTGGCTAACACCTATCATCTTTCCTTGCGTCCTGGTGCTGATTTAATTTCTGAAGCCGGCGGGCTTCATTCATTTATGGCCTATGATGGGCCAATTCTTACTGATTCAGGAGGATTCCAGGTCTTTTCTCTCGCTGATACACTCAAGTTAGATGACGATGGGCTTACCTTTAAATCAATTTATGATGGTTCAAAGATTCGTTGGACGCCAGAGTTGAATATGGAAATCCAGCAAAAGCTTGGTGCTGATATCATTATGCAACTTGATCAATGCACTCCATACCCTGCTACGCGCACATTCGTCTCTGATGCTGTTGATCTATCAGCACGCTGGGCAAAACGCTGCCTTGCTGCTCACACGCGTACTGATCAGACCCTTTTTGGCATTGTTCAAGGTGGTATGGAGCTTGATTTGCGCTTGCGCTCTGTTGAAGCGCTTCAAACGATCAATGACGAATCTCTTGCGCATGGTCATAAAGGGTTTGGCGGCTTTGGCATTGGTGGATATTCGGTAGGCGAAGACCATGAAGTCATGTTTCAAACACTGGGTAAGGTGGCCCAAGCGCTTCCTGAAAACAAGCCGCGCTATCTTATGGGAGTTGGCAATCCTACCACGCTCGTGCGTGCAGTACACGAAGGCGTTGATATGTTTGATTGTGTTTTGCCTACGCGCACAGCACGGATGGGCACGGCATTTTCATCTCAAGGTCGTATGAACATGCGTAATGCAAAGTATAGTCATGACTTTGGTCCATTGGATGAGGCGTGTGATTGTCCTGTTTGTCAAAAGCATTCACGATCTTATATTCGTCATTTGGTAAAGCAAAACGAAATGCTTGGCGGCATTTTGCTCTCTATTCATAATTTGTATTATTTAATTCATCTTATGGATGTGGTTCGCGAATCTATCATCGTAGGCACCTTTGAAGATTTTTATGACGATTGGATGCACTCTCCAGCGGCTAATGACTATTAGGATCTCTTTTGTTTTCTATAGAAAAAAGTATGGCTTAGCTAGCACAGTGGGTCTAAGAGAGAGTATGATAACGTGATGCTTCTCGTTTTTAGGGGAAGCAGATAAGCCCTTTTTTACACAGTAGGTATTGGCCGACATAGAAAGGCGGAAGTTCATCGTATGGCTTCTGATCAATCCAGCACTAAAAGAGCTTCTAAAAACAACCAAAAAAAGCGTATGGGAAACACCGGTAGACGCAATATGTGGTTGTTGATTTTAACCACAGTTTTGGTTGTTGGCTCTGTTTTTATGTTCACCCCACCTCAAGAAAAGATCAATCAAGGTCTTGATATTCAAGGTGGGCTATCTGTTGTACTTTCAGCAGAATCTGACAATGGGGAACCGGTAAGTAACGAGGATCTTGAAAAGAGCCGTTCCATTATCGAGTCTCGCGTTAATGCCCTGGGTGCTTCAGAGGCAACAGTTCAGGTTCAAGGCACTGATCAAATTCTTGTTCAAATTCCTGGTTTGCAAGATCCTGAAACCGCTCTTTCTACTATTGGTCGTACCGGTAAACTCGAGTTTGCTCGTGCTGATTCCTTTACTAATGAAGCAGATGTCACCGCTATTGAAAATGGTAGCTATATGACACCTGAGACGTATACGGATAATTTTGGTAATTCATTTACCGGTAGCGGGATGACGTATCGCAGTGTTGAACCTGGTACCTATACGCCGCTTATTACGGGAGAAAACATTACGCGTGTCAATATTGGTCGTGCATCAGAAACCAGTACTGATTATGCGGTAAATGTCACCCTTGATCCTGCTGGTTCGCAAGCATTTGCTCAGGCTACTGAAGAACTTGCTCCAACACATGGCAAGATTGTCATTGTTCTTGATGGACAAATTCAATCTGCCCCTGCAGTGCAATCCGTAATCAATACCGGTGATGTTTCAATTACGGGCAATTACACATTGAGTGAAGCTCAATCATTGCAAACGGTTCTTGAGTCAGGTTCTTTGCCCGTGAGCTTCCATTATGAGCAAAGTCAGGTAGTTGGTCCAACGCTTGGACAAGATGCCCTTAAGAGTGGTGTCTTAGTTGCTGGTATTGGTTTACTTATCGTTATTTGCTACCTCATCTTCTTCTATCATGGTCTTGGTCTTTTGACTGCGGCCGCAATGGCTGTATTTGCTTGCTTGTATCTTGGTTTGTTGGCTTCGCTTTCTGCCTTTGGTTTATTCTCGCTGTCTTTGGCAGGTATTGCTGGCATTGTTCTAACTATTGGTATGGCGGCTGACTCTTCCATTCTTGTTCTTGAGCGTTTCCGAGAAGAAATACGTATGGGAAGAAGCGTAAAAGCTGCCTCCATATCAGGTGTTAAGCATGCTATTTTGACATCCATTGATGCTGATCTTGTTACCATGGTTTCAGCACTAGCGTTGTTTTTCTTGGCAGCCGCGTCTGTTAAAGGTTTTGGTCTAACCTTGGCGCTCGGCATTATTTGCGACATCGTCATGATGCTTATCTTGAAAGCCCCTATGATTCGCTTGCTTGCGCCAAAGGTCATTGCAAATAATCCAGGATTTTGGGGTATCAAAGACTCAGAGAAAGCAGCTGTTGTCTATGACAAATTGGTTGCTGGTGAGTCTGCGGAAGCAGAAATTATTCTGGATGAAAAGAGTGAAGGGTCACGCCTGCAGCTTACCTTGCGTGATGCATTCGCTTCACTTAAAGGTCGTTTTATTAAAAAGGACATCAATTTTATGGGTGTCCGCAAGATCTTACTCTCTATTTCAGCTGGACTTGTGGTTCTTTCCTTCTTGATTGTTGGTGTTAAAGGCCTTGATTTTGGTATTGAGTTTGTTGGAGGCACGTCTGTTAACTTCCAAAATACCGGAGATGTTACAATTGAGGATATGCGTGGTGCTTTTGCAGCTCAAGGAGAGCCTGATGCAGTTATTCAAACTGCACAAAATGATGGTAGCGAAGGCTTCTTAGTGAGAACCACGCAAACATCTCCTGAACTTGCAACCGCAACGGCAACTGCTGTTGCAAATCAGCTTCATTTATCAACATCATCATTTGAAGTCAATACGGTAGGTCCTGACTGGGGTCAAGGAGTTATCAATGCTTCTGTTCTTGCATTCTTGGTCTCGATTGTTTTGATTATTTTGTATATTGCGATCAGGTTCGAATACAAGATGGGCATTATGGCTATCGTTGCTCTCTTGCATGACCTCATCATTGTTATTGGTGTATATGCTCTCTTTGGTAGAGAGGTTACTCCTAATACCATCGCTGCACTCTTAACTATTTTGGGTTATTCGCTTTATGACACGGTTGTTGTATTCCATCGCATCAATGACAACATGAAGGAATCTAATGTTAAATGCACCTTCATGTCTATGGCTAATCACTCACTCAACCAGGTGTTTGTGCGTACTATCAACACAACGCTAACTTCGTTTGTTCCTGTTTTGGCTATGCTTATCTTTGGTGGTGAGACTCTGAAAGACTTTGCGTTTGCTATGGCAATTGGTTTGATCGCCGGCTCGTATTCGTCAATCGCAGTAGCAACGCCGTTGTTTGCTTTGTGGAAATCGCGCGAAGATACTTATGCCAAACTTCAAAAGAAGTTGGGCGCTGGTGTTGAGATTTTCACCTTTGCTAATACTCCTTATGCCCTCCTTACTGGTGGAGCAGAAAAGGGTGTTAACATCACAGCTGTTGCTGAAGCTACCCAAGAGCAAGTTGCAGCAACTAAGGCAGATGCACAAAAGGCAAAGCAGACGAACACTAAAAAATCTAATTCCGGTCAACAACAGCACTATCGCTATAGAAGAAAGAAGAAGTAAATGAGACAAGGTTCTGCTCCCAATTTTGCTCCTCCTGTAGAAGAGGGAATGGTATTTACCTTTCAAGATGAAACAGGAGAATTGGTAGAGCTTGAGTTCTTAGGCGTTATTATTCATCAAGATCGTCGCTATGGGTTTTTCTATGCACTCGACGAGGGTGCTTCTGTCGGCGGAAATGGTGAAGTAGTCCTTCTCGAAGTTACGGAATTTGACGATGAGGGGCAGCCTGCTGCCTTTGAATTGGTGCTTGATGAAGCGATTGCACAAGAAGTTTATGCTGATTTTAAAGAAGCAACCAAAGAACTCTATGATTTTGAATAGCCGTCCTCTTGGTACGAAGCAAAGAAGTGATTCAAAAGACCCTCTGGAATGATCCAGAGGGTCTTTTTTTGTGATTTGAGTCTCTAAGAAAACAGTTAGACGCTAGAAATTGGAAGCGAGAAGTGAGAACGTGTTCACAAAGCCGCTCGCAAAAATATCATTAGCTGTTAACACGTTTGAAGCAATTCTTAAACTACAATTAAGCGACACTTTATAGGAGAGGAGAGAATAAGCCTTTTGATATGGATGTAGTGATGTGTTAAAAGGGGTGTTCTCTCGATAAACGTAGAGATGATCTACTCATAAGTAGAAAGAAGTAAGCGTTTTATGGAAGAATTTCTTAATCAGTTCTTCATTGCTCCTTTTCTTCAATTAGGAGCAGGATTTGCATCAGCAGGTACGGGTGATGCAAGCTGGATCGAAGATATTGTCGCCACTATTGACGGCTTTGTCTGGGGTCCAATCATGATTATGCTATTGCTGGGTACGCATATCTTTATGACGTTTCGCACACGTTGTATTCAGCGCAAGATTCCTTTGGGAATCAAAATGTCTGTGAGTAAAGATGAAGGTACCGGTGACGTAAGTCCTTTTGCTGCTCTGACTACTTCTCTGGCAGCAACCATTGGTACGGGTAATATTATTGGTGTTGGTACCGCTTTAATTGCGGGCGGTCCAGGAGCCATCTTTTGGATGTGGGTTACGGGTGTATTTGGTATCGCTACTAAATATTCCGAGACCTTAATTGCTGTTAAATATCGTGTTAAAGATCATAACGGCAATATGCTTGGTGGCGCTATGTATGCGTTGCAACGCGGATTTAAACACAAGACTCTTGGTAAAGTATTAGGCGTCTTATTCGCCCTCTTTGCTGCTATTGCCTCATTTGGTATTGGCGCTGCTGTACAAGCTAACTCACTTTCAGGCGCCATTGCCTCTGTTGCGGGAGATATCAATATTGCAGAGATGAATATTGATGTGTTTGGTTTGTTTTATACCTCGCCCTTACAAATTGTTGTTGGCGTCATTTTGGTTATTTTAATTGCCGTTGTTATTATGGGCGGCATTAAAGTTATTTCAAATGTCTGCGAACGTTTGATTCCTGCGATGACTATCTTTTATGTTTTGTCCTGCTTGGTTTTGATTGTTATCAATGGACAGTTCTTTATTGATGCGATCGTCTTGATCGTAACCTGTGCTTTCACTCCACAAGCAGCATTTGGTGGTGCTGTGGGGTCTTCTGTTATGATTGCATTGCAGCTTGGCTGTGCACGTGGTTTATTCTCCAATGAATCTGGTTTAGGCTCTTCTCCTCTAGTAGCGTCTTCAGCAATTACACGCAACCCTGCTCGTCAGGCATTAATTTCAATGACCGGTACCTTCTGGGATACGGTAGTTGTTTGTGCTCTAACAGGTATTGCACTGGTGTCTTCTATTCTTGCAAGTCCTGAAATTGCTGCAACCTTTAATCAAGGTGGTTTCTTGGGTGCAACTGCTAACTTAGTTACTGCATGTTTTGCTCAAATTCCTGTTGTTGGTCCTATTGTTTTGTGCATCGGCTTAGTATTGTTTGCCTATTCAACTATGGTTGGCTGGTCTTATTATGGCAACCGTTGTATCACCTATTTATTTGGTAAACATGCTATTTTGCCTTATCAAATTGTCTTTTTGGTAATTTGCTTTTTAGGTGCTATTGGTTTGCAAGGCTTTGTTTGGGATATTTCAGATATTACGAATGCTTTAATGGCGATACCAAACTTGATCGCGGTATTAGGCTTGTCGGTACTTATTGCACGAGAAACCAAACATTATGTTTGGGAAAACAATCTTGATGAGGTTGATGAAACACCTATACCAATTGAAGAATCTAAGTAGCAAGTAGAATCTTCTATCATCGATTAAATCTCTATTGTTTGGAAAGCAATGGTGAGACAAAAAAGAGGCTCTCTTTGTGAGAGTCTCTTTTGTTTATATGAGGACATGTGAAAACGATAGAGAAGAAGGGTGAGTTCATATCAAATCTTCTGCACGAAGTGTTTGCAGGAATGAAATAAACATGGCGCTTGCAGGAGTGGGATGAACTCCTGTTTTATAGGTCCAATATATTGTACGGGGAAAAGGAACCTTGAGTGGGATGCCTACAATATCAAATGAATTGGCGTGAAGCGAAAGCTCATAGCCTAAGCCAATGCCAAGACCTTGCTCAATAAGCGCCATAACGGCACTATCTTCTGGTGCACTGTAGATTATTGTTGGATTTATGTTATTGCGTTCGAGGTAGTGTTTGTAGTCGTTATCGCTATCTGCCTCAAGCATGATAAAAGGTTCTTTTTCAAAGTGAGTCAAATCAAATATAGGTGTCGTGGCTAAGGGATGGGAAGCGGGAACAAGCGCGACAACCTCATCGCTATAAAACACTTCTCCTGAAAAAGCGGGTTTGATGGGGCCTCGAAGAAAGCCAATATCAACAAATCCCTCTAAAAGATACGTTTCGATTTGCGTATAGTCGCCATGGAGAACTTCGAAAGTAATACCGGGATGAACTTCTCCAAATTGCTTTACAAGCTTGGGAAGAAAAGTGGTTGAAATACTCGAAAAGGATCCAACGCGAATGGTACCCGTTTCTATTCCTTTTATTTTATTAACTTGATCATGTAAGGCTTCTTCTGCTTGTAAGACAGCGTGAAGATAGGGGAGCAGGATTTCTCCTTCAGGAGTGAGTCGTGCGCCCTTTTTATTGCGGTCGATTACTTTAAGACCAAAATCATTTTCTATATGAGTGAGTAGGTGCGTGATACCAGACTGGGTATATCCTAATCGTTTAGCTGCCTTAGTAAGACTTCCTTGTCGTATTGTTTCGATGATTGCCTGATAGCGATGAGTGTTAGTCATGATAATCCTTCATGAACACCATGATAAACATGAACTTTACTTATGTAACATATGATTATAAGGTAGAAACATGGTTACTCACGGAGACAATACTCATCAAAAGATAAAGCATTTTTCTTCGCATGCTCCTTTTACCTTTCGTCATGCGCTTGTACTTGCAGCCGGTATTTTGATTTTGCTTGGACCGTGTGCATTGGTGTATAACACATGGGCAATCTTTGTAGTTCCTGTTTCAACATCATTAGGTGCTACTACTGCTCAGTTCACGCTCTATATTACAGTGGTGTATTTGGTAGGTGCCTTCTCTGCTCCTCTTGCCGGTAATTTGCTTGAACGGTTTGACTTGCGTTTGGTGCTTTCTTTTTCTGTTATCTTAGTTGCGCTTGGTATTGGACTCTGTTCTCTTTGGACCAGTGTGTGGCAATTCTATATCTCTGGGCTTCTCGAAGGTATTGGCATTGTTTCTTTGATGTTTCTAGCAGTACCTACGCTTATTAATCGGTGGTTTACTATTCGAACCGGTTTTTTTATTGGACTATGTATGGCTATGTCAGGTTTTGGCGGCGCTCTTTGGTCAATGGTTGGAGGAGCATTAATTACTTCGGTTGATTGGAGATTTGCCTACCTTGTGTATGCTGGTCTCGTACTCATATTGGCGTTACCTGCCACAGCGCTTTTTATTAGAAGTTATCCACGTGATCTCGGATTACTTCCTTATGGTCAGCAGCATACATCAAAAGAGATTGCTCAAGAAATAACCCTGGTGGGCGATACGGTTGTTGAGGACTATCATAAGTTTACTGAACAAACGCATCTGCCAGAAGCATCAGAAGCGTTGCAAAATGATAACTCTGATGTCGTTTCAGCGTACAAGCGCGATACGCGTGAATGGGGTGTTTCGGCATCCGTAATGTTTAGGTCGCCTGTCTTTTTTATCTTGATGCTAACGCTGGGGTTGTGCAATGCGCTTACCGCAGTTGCTAACTTGTTTGCAAGCTATATCTATTATTTGGGTGACTGTGGATTTGCTGGCATTACTCCCGACTCAGCTGTTATGATGGCGTCTACCGTTGCTGCTTGTTTGATGATCTCGGCTGCTCTTTCAAAAGTTGCTCTGGGTGCTCTTACCGATAAGACTTCACGTGGCGCACTTGCGCTTATCTGTGGTACCGCACTTATTGCAATTATCTGTATGTGGCAAGCGCAGTTATGGGCTTTTGGTGTATATGTGGGGGCAGTATTGTTTGGACTTATGTATGCTGCCGTGGATTCATATGGTCCAGCGCAGACGCGCAAGCTTGTCGGGCCACGTGATTACACACTTATTTATTCACGTATTTCTGTCTTTATTAATATTGCTGGTGCTGTTTCGGTTGCCTTATTCTCGCTTGTGGCAGAAGTGAGTTGGGATCTAGAGTGGATAGTTACTATAGGCTTTATTGCTGTAATCTTTGTTTTAGGATTACTTGTTGAACGATTGGGTAAATCGCTCAAGCAGACCTATGAAGAGAAAACAACATAAAATCTACACAATTCATAAAAATTTTTCTTGACTCCTTGACAACCGGGGACTAATTTATTACCTTGCGAATTTTTGCAAACCGACCGGTTCCATAAAAGGAGGAAAACGCTCGTGGTTCAAGAGAATAAACCCGCTTCCACTAGCCGTTATAGGAATCGCAGAAGCTTTGCTAAGATCCCTGATGTCATGGATGTACCAAACCTTATCGCCATCCAAACTGAAAGTTTCAAAAACTTTATGGATGAAGGTTTAGCAAACGCTTTTGCCGATATTAGCCCCATCGAATCCAACACAAAAGACATGTGTGTTGAATTTGGTAAACACGAATTTGGGGAGCCTAAATACAGCGTTGATGAATGCAAAGCAAAGGATGTGTCTTATCAAGCGCCTTTATTTGCTGAGATCCGCTTTATTAATCGCGAAACAGGCGAGATTAAAGAGCAAGAAGTATTCATGGGTGATTTTCCGCTCATGACTCCTCGCGGTACCTTTATTATTAATGGTACTGAGCGTGTTGTTGTTTCTCAGTTGGTTCGCTCTCCTGGTGTTTATTTTTCAGCAGAGCCCGACAAGACTTCTGATAAAACTATTTACAATGCCAAGATTATCCCTTCTCGCGGTGCATGGCTTGAATTTGAGACTGACAAGCGTGATATCTTGTCAGTGCGTATTGATCGTAAGCGCAAGCAGCCTGCAACACTATTGTTGCGTGCTCTTGGTTTAGCTGAGACACGTGAAGAGATCATTGAGCTATTGGGTGATTCAGAGATGGTCATCCGCACCCTTGATCGCGACCCTGCGACAACCAAAGAAGAGTCTTTGATTGAGTTGTACCGTCGTTTCCGTCCCGGTGAGCCTCCTACGATTGACTCAGCACGTACCTTACTTGATGGTTTGTTCTTCAATCCTCAGCGTTATGATCTTGCTCGAGTTGGTCGTTATAAGATTAATAAAAAGCTTGGCTTTTCTCCTGATAATGAGTCTTCAACCCTTACTAAAGAAGACATCATTGAGACCATGCGCTACATTGTTGCTTTGCATGATGGGGAAGAAGGCGTTCAAGTAGACGACATTGACCACTTTGGTAATCGTCGTATTCGTACGGTAGGCGAGTTAATTCAAAATCAATTCCGCATTGGCTTGTCTCGTATGGAGCGCGTTGTTCGTGAGCGTATGTCTATGCAAGAGCCTGATGATATTACGCCTCAGAGCTTAGTTAACATTCGTCCTATCGTAGCTGCTATCAAAGAGTTCTTTGGTTCTTCTCAGCTCTCACAGTTCATGGATCAAACCAATCCTGCTGCAGGTATTACGCATAAGCGCCGTTTGTCTGCATTAGGTCCTGGTGGTTTGTCTCGTGAGCGTGCAGGCTTTGAAGTTCGCGACGTTCACACCTCTCACTATGGTCGCATGTGTCCTATTGAGACTCCTGAAGGTCCAAACATTGGCTTGATTGGCTCTCTTGCAACCTATGCGCGCGTTAATCCTTATGGCTTTATTGAGGCCCCTTACCGTCGCGTTATTGATGGTAAGGTAACCGATGAGGTTGATTACCTGACCGCAGATGAGGAAGAAAACTACACTATCGCTCAGGCAAACGAGTTGTTCGATCCTGAAACCCGTGAATTTGGCCGCTTTGACAATGAGGGTAAGTTTATTAAGACCACTCGCGTTCTTTGCCGCATGAAGGATCAATCCACGGGTGTTTTTGGTGAGCCAGGTGAAGTTCCTCCCGAGCAAGTTAACTACATGGATGTATCTCCTCGTCAGATCACCTCTGTCGCAACGTCTTTGATTCCGTTCCTTGAGCACGACGACGCTAACCGCGCTTTGATGGGTTCTAACATGCAGCGCCAAGCGGTGCCGCTGCTTCGTCCTAACGCTCCTTTGGTTGGTACGGGCATCGAGCATCGTATTGCTGTTGACTCAGGTGAGATTCTTGTTGCGCAAAACGCAGGTGTTGTTGACTATGTTGACGGCCAGACCATTATTGTTGAGCGCAATGACGGTGAGTATGACGAATACCTCATTCCAAAGTTCCAGCGTTCAAACCAGTCGGGTTGCATGAATCATAAACCTATTGTTCGTCCAGGGGATACCGTTCAGGTAGGAGATGTTTTAGCTGACGGTCCTTCTTGCGATGGGGCAGAGCTTGCTTTGGGTCAAAACCTCATGATTGCCTACATGCCTTGGGAAGGTTACAACTACGAGGACGCTATTATCGTTTCTGAGCGTGTTGTGGCAGAAGATCTTCTCACTTCAATTCATATTTCCGAATATGAGATTGATGCTCGTGATACCAAGCTCGGTCCTGAGGAAATCACCCGTGAGATCCCTAATATCTCAGAGGATATGATTTCTGATTTGGATGCTGATGGCATTATTCGTGTTGGTGCTGAAGTGTTCCCAGGAGATGTTCTCGTTGGTAAGGTTACCCCTAAGGGTGAAACTGAGCTTACGGCTGAAGAGCGCTTGCTCCGTGCTATCTTTGGTGAGAAAGCACGTGAAGTTCGTGATACCTCTTTGAAGGTTCCTCACGGTTCCGGCGGCCGTGTTATCTCCGTTACCCGTTCTTCGCGCTTAGATGGCGATGAGTTGGCTCCTGGTGTAAATGAACTCGTTCGTGTCTTTATCGCGCAAAAGCGTAAAATCCAGCAAGGTGACAAACTTTCTGGTCGTCATGGTAACAAGGGTGTTATCTCTCGCATTTTGCCAGTTGAAGATATGCCTTACTTAGCTGATGGTACTCCTATTGATGTTATCTTGAATCCTTTGGGTGTACCTTCTCGTATGAATGTTGGTCAGTTGCTTGAATGCCACTTAGGCTGGGCTGCTAAATGGGGTTGGTCAGAAGACGACTCTGATGAAGTAGTACAAGGACCAATTCACGTTGCAACGCCAATTTTTGACGGTGCAACTGAAGGCGAGATCTCTGATGTTATTGAGAAGGCCAATCGCAACCTTATTAATATGAATAAGGCAAAGTTTGGTGATAAGGCGCGTGTTGAGCTCGTTCCTCAGCTTTCTCGTACCGGTAAGACCTGGCTCTATGATGGCCGCACGGGTGAGAAGTTCCGTGAGCAGATCACTGTTGGTCAGTCTTACATCTTGAAGTTGGGCCACTTGGTTGATGACAAGATCCATGCTCGTTCAACCGGTCCTTACAGCTTGATTACCCAGCAGCCTTTGGGTGGTAAAGCTCAGTTCGGTGGCCAACGCTTTGGTGAGATGGAAGTTTGGGCACTGTACTCATACGGTGCGTCTAACGTCCTACAAGAGATCTTGACCGTTAAATCTGACGATACCTCCGGTCGTGTTAAGGCCTATGAGTCTATCGTTAAGGGTGAAACCATTCCTGCACCAGAAGTACCTGAGTCATTCAAGGTATTGATTAAGGAAATGCGCTCCTTGTGTCTCAACGTAGAACTTGAAGGCCATGAGCGTCAGACCATCGACGTGACTGAAAGTCATGAAGATGATGGAGTAGAAGAAACGCTTGATGCTGCATTAGAGGAAGAAGCAAAGACAGACAACAACGATGAGCTCTTGGGTTCTATCGCTGATGAGCTTTCTAATTTGCTTGGCACCAATACTGCAGACGATTCCACCAACGACCTCATCGATATGGGGGAGGAGAACTAATCAATGAGCGAATTCGATGTAAATAATTTTGACGCAATTCGCATTTCTCTTGCGAGTGCTGAAGATATTCGTGGTTGGTCTCGCGGCGAGGTTAAAAAGCCTGAGACTATTAACTACCGTACCTTAAAGCCAGAAAAAGACGGTTTGTTCTGCGAGAAAATCTTTGGCCCAACCAAGGACTGGGAATGCGCATGCGGTAAATATAAGCGTATCCGTTTCAAGGGCATTGTTTGCGAGCGTTGCGGTGTTGAAGTTACCCGCTCTAAAGTGCGTCGTGAGCGCATGGGTCATATCGAGCTTGCAGCTCCGGTGTCTCATATTTGGTATTTCAAAGGTTCCCCATCGCGTTTGGGTTACCTCTTGGACATTGCTCCTAAAGAGCTTGAAAAAGTACTTTACTTTGCTTCTTCGATTATCACGAGCGTTGATAAAGAAGCACGTGATGAAGATATTGAAGAGTTGCGTGACGAGCTTTCTGCTGACTTGGAAGAATTGGATGCAGAGCGCGATCGCTTGATTGAGGCAACTCGTCGTTTAAGTGTCGACTATGTTCCTGAAGAGGATGAATTTGTCGATGAGGTTGATGACGATGAGCGCTTATCTCCTGAAGAAGTAGAAGACGAGATTGCTGATATCTACGAGGAGTTCAACGAGCGTAAAGCATTGCGCAACGATGCGTTTGAAGCATTCTTAAAGATTGAGCCAAAACAGCTTGTTCCTGATGAGGCGCTCTATCGCGAGATGCGCATGAACTATTCTGACTACTTTACGGGTGGTATGGGCGCAGAAGCAGTTCGTGATTTGCTTGATGCTATGGACTTAGAGGCGGCTGCTGAAGAGTTGCGCGAAGTCGTTGCAACAGGCAAAGGTCAAAAGCGCACTAAGGCTATTAAACGCTTAAAGGTTGTGGATGCTTTCTTGCATTCCAACAACAAGCCATCAGACATGATTCTGGATGTAATTCCTGTTATTCCACCAGATTTGCGTCCTATGGTTCAGTTAGATGGTGGCCGTTTTGCAACCTCTGACTTAAACGACTTGTATCGTCGTGTTATCAATCGCAATAACCGCTTGAAGCGTCTTCTTGACTTAGGTGCTCCTGAGATTATCGTAAATAACGAAAAGCGCATGCTCCAAGAAGCTGTTGACTCACTTTTTGACAACGGTCGTCGTGGTCGCCCCGTAACTGGTCCTGGCAATCGTCCTTTGAAGTCGCTTTCTGACATGCTCAAAGGTAAGCAAGGTCGCTTCCGTCAGAACTTGTTAGGTAAGCGTGTTGACTACTCTGGTCGTTCAGTTATCGTTGTTGGCCCTAACCTGAAATTGCATCAGTGCGGTCTTCCTTCTCAGATGGCGTTAGAGCTCTTTAAGCCTTTTGTAATGAAGCGTTTAGTTGAGCTTGAGTATGCTGCAAACATTAAGGCAGCAAAACGTGCTGTTGATCGTGGCGCAAGCTATGTTTGGGACGTTTTGGAAGAGGTCATTACTGAACATCCCGTACTCTTGAACCGTGCACCAACCTTGCACCGTTTGGGTATTCAGGCATTTGAGCCAGTCCTTGTTGAAGGTAAGGCTATCAAGCTTCATCCTTTGGTATGTACGGCATTCAATGCTGACTTCGACGGTGACCAGATGGCTGTTCATGTACCGCTAGGCAATGAAGCACAGGCTGAAGCACGTGTCTTGATGCTTTCTGCTAACAACATCAAGAGCCCTGCTCATGGTCGTCCTTTGACTGTACCAACGCAAGATATGATTATTGGTCTTTATTATTTGACCGCTGCTCGTGATGGCTTCCCCGGTGAGGGTCGTGCATTCATCGACTTTGAGGATGCAATGAACGCCTACGACGCTCGTGCTGAGCTCGACTTGCAGGCAAAGATTTGGGTACGTCTTAACAAGGACACGCAAGTAGCAACTTCATTTGGTGTTTTTGAAGAGCACAAAGCAGGCGAGCGTATTGAGACGACGGTTGGTCGCATCACGTTTAACAACGTTTTGCCAGAAGATTATCCATATCTCAACTATGAGATGAACAAGTCTGAGATTTCTCGTCTTGTCGAGGATTGCTGCAACCGCTACACCACCTCTGAGATGGAACCAATCCTGGATGGTTTGAAGTCAACCGGCTTCCACTATGCAACACGTGCTGGTGTTACTGTATCGGTTTATGACGCAACCATTCCTCCTAATAAAGCTTCTATCCTTGAAGAGGCTGACAAAAAGGTTGCTGCTATTGATGAGGACTACGAATTAGGCTTGATGTCTAACGATGAACGTCATAAGCAGATTGTTGATATTTGGAATGCCGCTAACGAAGAAGTTGGCGAGGCAATGGCTGAGAACTTTGATAAGTTCAACCCCATTTATATGATGGCGTTCTCTGGTGCTCGTGGTAACATCAAGCAAATTCGTCAGCTTGCCGGTATGCGTGGTTTGATGTCTGACCCTCGTGGTGAGATTATTGACCGTCCTATTAAGGCAAACTTCCGTGAAGGCCTCTCCGTTTTGGAATACTTTATTTCAACGCATGGCGCACGTAAGGGTCTTTCCGATACCGCACTCCGTACGGCTGACTCTGGTTATTTGACTCGTCGTCTGGTTGATGTTGCACAAGATGTTATTGTTCGCGAGATCGACTGTGGTACTACTGATGGCGTACCTACACCTTTGATTGATGAAAAGGGTAAAGTTGACGAGCAGCTTATCGGTCGCTGCTTGGCTGAATCGGTTGTTAATCCAACCACTGGTGAAGTCTTAAAGGAGGCAGGAGAGTACATCTCTTCGCGTGATGATCTTCTTAGCTTTGCTGATGCGGGCGTAGAGACTATTGTTTATCGCTCTATCATGACGTGTCACTCTGATCATGGCATTTGTCAGAAGTGCTATGGCTGGGATTTGGCAACGTCTCGCCCTGCCAATATTGGTACAGCGGCAGGCATTATTGCTGCTCAGTCCATTGGTGAGCCAGGTACTCAGTTGACCATGCGTACGTTCCATACGGGCGGCGTTGCAGGTGAAGATATTACCCACGGTCTTCCTCGTGTTACTGAGCTTTTTGAGGCACGCAAGCCTAAGGGTCAAGCTGTTCTTGCTGATATCGCCGGTACCTTACAAGTTACAGGCGATAAGCAAAATAAGACTCTTACTATTCATGATCAAGAGGGCAATATTCGCGAGTATGTTGTTTCGGCACGTGCTCAGATGCTTCCTGGTGTAGTAGACGGATGTGAGGTTAAGGTTGGTCAACAGCTGACAAAGGGTAGTGTTAACCCTCATGATTTGTTGCGCTTGACTGATCCTAATACCACCTTGCGCTACATTGTTGATCAGGTTCAAGACGTATACGTATCTCAAGGTGTAGACATTAACGACAAGCATATCGAAGTTATTGCTCGCCAGATGCTGCGCAAAGTTGCTGTTCTTGATCCGGGTGACTCTGATTACTTACCTGGTCGTCAGGTCAATCGCTTTGAATTTGAAAAAGTCGCAAACGATCTTGTTCTTGAAGGAAAGAATCCGCCTATCGGACAACCTCTCTTGCTGGGTATCACTAAGGCATCTCTTGCAACAGATTCCTTCTTGTCTGCAGCATCGTTCCAGGAGACCACCAAGGTTCTTACTGATGCTGCAATTGAGGGCAAGGTTGATACGCTGCAAGGTCTTAAGGAAAACGTCATTATTGGTAAGCCTATTCCTGCTGGTACAGGTCTTCGTACCTATAAAGATGTAGCGCTTACCTACAAGGGTGTGCCTGTGTCTAAGGCTGATAATGATCGTTTGCCTGATTCAGCTCCTCAAGCACTGCGCGATATTGAAGAGTTGCTGCCGCAGCCACAAGATTGGTCGCTTGATGGTGATTATCTTGGTGCGGGCTCTGATTATGCAAGCTACTTTGCTTCTATTACGGCAGGGTATCGTGCAAGCAACCTTTCTGATGAAGAGGCGCGTCTCTACATTTATGACGACTTAGGTGTTTCGCAGCGCTGGGCTAATAAGTTCTCTGAGGCTGGTATTGAGACGGTAGCTGATTTGGTAGGACATACTGAAGATGAGCTGTTGCGTATTGAGGGCATTGGTACGAAAGCCATCGAAGAGCTTAAGGCAGGCTTAGAGGCACGTGGATTGTCACGCGTTATTGAAGATGATTTAAATGCATCGCGCGATGATGTAAGCCAGTTGCTTGATATGGTCTTCTCGCCTGATGATACGGTTTTGATTGGTGGCGATAAGCCAGCAACCTTCAATACGGATGCTGAAGACATGCTTGGTGAGGCATTGCCACCGCGTTCTTATCAGCGTAACTTAGAAGAACTTGATGCTCTTCTTAATCAGACCAGTGATTTTGGCTTCTCATTCCTGTCCGAAGATGACCAAACTTCAAATTCGGATGAAGAAAGCGACCAGATCGGTTAAGGTGTAATGCGATAAGAGGAACCAATTCTTGTTATTGCGTATCTTTCGATTTTATGAGCGCGCCCTCTCATCATGAGGGGACGTGCTCTTTTATATGAAGGTGGAAAACCAATGGGATCTTTTTTGTTTAAAGATATTACGGCAATCGATGGGACAGGTTGTGTTCGTGAGCATGCATGGATTGGTGTGCGCGAGGGTCGCATCGCCTACCTTGAAGAAAAGTTAGATGATGAGGTGCGTGCGAGCCAAGAAGCACCTGGCGTCTGGGATGAAGTGTATGACGGGCGGGGGCGCGTGCTCATGCCGGGCTTTTATAATGCTCACGCTCATGTACCTATGACACTTTTGCGCGGACGCGGGGAAGGGCTTGCACTTGATGCGTGGCTCAATCAAGCTATCTTTCCCTTTGAGGACCACATCGATCATGATGCCGCCTATTGGGCAACTCAGCTTGGTATTGCGGAAATGGTGCGTTTTGGTACTGTTTCGTTTTCAGACATGTACTATCATTCTGACGCGCGTGCTCAGGCAGTACTTGAGAGCGGTATAAAATGTAATCTTGGTCATAGCATCGTCTGTTTTGATCAGGATGCTACTTTTGAAGACTTGCCCGCTTATTCCATTATGAATCATTTGGTTGATGCCTATCATGGTGCAGGCGATGGACGTCTTTTGGTTGATGCTAACTTGCATGCTGAATATACTTCAACCCCTCGTGTAGCTCGCGGTCTTGCTGAATATGCGCGTGAGAAAAACTTGCGCATGCAAGTGCATGTTTCTGAGACTGCTTCCGAGGTTGCTGGTTGTAAAGAGCGCCACCATAATCTAACGCCAGTACAGTACTTGGCAGATTGCGGTATCTTTGATATCCCCGCTACAGCAGCTCACTGTGTATGGCTTGAAGGGGATGATCCTCAGATTCTTGCTGAGCATGGCGTATATGTTGCGGCAAATCCTGCATCAAATGCAAAGCTTGGTTCAGGCATTGCTGATCTTGATATACTTGCGCAATCAGGTGTAACTATTGCTCTGGGAACCGATGGGGTAGCATCCAATAATAACCATGATATGCAGCGCAGTATGTATCTTATGGCTTTGTTGCAACGAGCGCGTGCTTGTGACCCGGTTGGTTTTTCTCCGACTGAGCTTGTGGCTATTGCAACTTTGCATGGCGCTCAAGCACAAGGACGCTCAGATTGTGGTGTTATTGAAGTGGGCGCTCATGCTGATCTTTGTGTTTTTGATCTCGATACCCTCTGGGCGCAACCCATTCAAGACTACTTTACCAACCTCGTTTATTCGGCTGAGGGGCAAGATGTGTTGCTCACGATGGTTGATGGTGTCGTAGTGTATAAGGAAGGTGCTTATCCCACTATTGATGTCGAACGAGCAGTAGCTGAAACAAAGCGTCACCGTGAAAAGATATTAGGACTACTCGATCAGGACTAATTAGCGCTACAATAGTGCACGCACAAAATCACGGTATTACCAATACCTTACGTTTAAGGATATTGTATGAAAACGTACTATACGCCTGGCGATCAGCCAGTATCTCAGATTGGGGATGCGCTTGATTCGCTCGCGGCTACTATTGCAAGTCGCGCTCATGCGGGCAACGAAAGTTATACCCATCGCCTTTTAAGCGGGAATCTGGATGATTTACTCAAAAAGATTAACGAGGAAGCGCTTGAGAGTGCCCTTGCTGCTAAAGATCTTGATCGGATAAGAGAGGCAGGTACCGCCGAAGAAATTTCTCATGAGCAAGATCATCTTCGTTATGAAGCGGCTGATGTGATCTATCACCTTATGGTTTTGATGGAGCGTTGTCATATTCCTCTTGAAGAGCTTGCGGCTGAACTTAATGCTCGTATGACGCAAGAAGAATTAGCGCAACGCAGCGGTATTGCACTTTTGGATAGTGCGCATATTAATCGTGGGCATCACGTTGACAAGTAACAACACTGATCACAAATAGGGTGCTTTGTACGCTCCTATGATTGATCGAGGATAAGAAAGTTTAGAGACCATGGCAAAATTATTTGGAACCGATGGGGCGCGTGGTGTTGCAAATCAAGAACTGACGTGCGACATCGCGTTTGCGCTCGGACAAGCTGCGGTAACACTTTTGGGTAAAACGCTCGTAGTGGGTCGCGATACCCGCATTAGTGGCGATATGCTTTTTTCGGCATTGTCAGCAGGCATTATGAGCCGTGGGGGAACTGTACTGGATGCTGGCATTATTCCTACACCCGGTGTTGCGTATTTATGCCGTGAACTCTACGCAGCCGGCGGTGTGGTTATTTCTGCATCACATAATCCACCTGAGTATAACGGCATCAAGTTTTTTGATGCTCAGGGCTTTAAGCTTGATGAAGAAACGGAAAAAGCCTTTGAAGCCTTTGTTGAGAACAATGAGTCAGCCGCGCTCGCTGCAGTAGGGGGAGATGAGGTGGGTACGATTATTCCCATCGCCAACGCCTGTGATTTATACATTGATCACGCTATTACTATCGTACGAAGCGCCGGGCTTGATTTCTCCCAGTTCCGCATTGCGCTTGACACCGGCCATGGCGCTGCTTCTCTTACCACTGCGCGCGCTCTTGAAGAATTGGGTGCTGAAGTACGCGTCATCAATGATGATTTTTCTGGTGTTGATATCAATGTTGAATGCGGCTCAACTCATTTGGAGCCTCTGCAAGCACTCGTTGCTGAAATGGGGGCAGATGTAGGTATCGCCCACGATGGGGATGCTGATCGTGTCATGTTTGTTGATGAACAGGGTGCAGTTATTGATGGCGATGTGGTAGAAGCGGTCTGCGCGCTTGACTTACAATCACGCGGTGAGCTGGCGCATAACACTGTTGTATCGACTGTTATGTGTAACCTTGGCTTTACTAAAGCTATGGAGGCTGCTGGAATTGATATGAAGCAGACACAGGTAGGAGACAAGTACGTCCTTGCTTGTATGCGTGATGGCGGCTTTAGCTTGGGTGGTGAGCAGTCAGGGCATATGATCTTTTTGGATCATAACTCCACTGGTGATGGTTTGATCACTGCATGCATGTTCTTGGCTGCTGTGGTTCGTGCACAAAAGACGGTTTCTGAAGTGGCGTCTGTTATGCAACGCTTCCCTCAAGAACTAATTAACGTCAAAGTGACTGACAAGCATGCAGTAGATGGTAATGAGGCAGTTGCTGCTGCAATTGCTAAAGAAGAATCAACTCTAGGTTCTAATGGACGCATTCTTGTGCGTCCGTCAGGAACTGAACCGCTTGTGCGCGTTATGGTTGAAGCACAGACTGAAGAAGAGGCTTATGCTATTGCTGCCCGTATTGCTGCGGTTATCGAAGATGAACTTGGTGTAGCAGCGGTCTAAAAGTCTTGATGGGGCTTACTGATCATGGCGCATAAATTCCCAAAAGGCAACGGAGCTTGCACAAGCAACGTTGAGGGAGTCTACGGTATGCGCCATAGGGATAATGACTGCATAATCTGATTGTTCAATGGTTTGCGTATGTAATCCTGCGCCTTCGTTTCCTAAAATGAGGGCGCTTTTGTTTTGTTTGGGAAGCTGTGGATCATCAAGTGGGTAGGCTGATTCTGTCAACGCAAGAGCAAAGGTAGTAAATCCATATTCATGCAAAAGGGGAAAGAAAGCGTCGGTCCATGATTGAGAGCAAGGTGCCTCGATACGCGTCCATGGTACTTGTAGTGCTGCACCCATCGACACCCGAAGACCTCGACGATAGAGTGGATCGTAACAGGCCGGCGTAATAAAGACTGCGTCAATACTGAGAGCTGCTGCTGAGCGAAAAAGGGCTCCCATGTTGGTGTAGTTGTTGATGTCTTCAAATATGGCGATGCGCTTGGCGCGTGCCAAGAGCGTCTTTGGGGCGGGAAGTGGTTTGCGATAAAACGCCATAAGGGGGCCTTTTGTGGTGCGATGGCCAGTAAGTGACTGCATTGTTGTATGGTCAAGGATGACAAAAGGGATGTTGGGATAGCGTTGTGCCATCAAATCTATCAAGTCTTGATTTTGGTGAACCCAGCACGTATCTATAACCCCTGAAAAAGGTTGATAGTGTTCAGCAAATGCCCGATCGATAACTTTTCTTGATTCTGCGATGAAAATACCATTGTCACGTAAAGAACCCCAATTATCTGAAGTGGTGGTTAGAGCAGAAGCGACACGTTTAAAGCTTTGTTTAAGCCCAACTAATTGCTTGGGATCGCAAAGCTCAGAGTCTGTGTAGGAAGAAAAAACACAAAGCTGAGGATAGGCAGCGAGTAGTGTTTGTGTGTTGGTAAATAAAGCGTTGGTATGATACGTGGAATGAGTCATAGTGGTATTAAAGCACGTTTAAGGCGCTCATGCTCACAGAACCACCACCAATGCTGCAAGATAGGGGACTGCTGTGATACACTTTTACGCTGCGTAAGTAAAGATATACTCCGTTTGGGCGGAGGCGCTTTATCATTCATAAGCTCCGTGACATCGATGGTGTGTGCGGTACAGCAATAGCAAGGAAGGTAGGCATCTATGTCAGGCCACTCAAAATGGGCAACAACCAAACATCGTAAAGCTGCACAGGACGCAAAACGTTCAGCACTCTTCTCTAAGCTTTCCCGTAACATTACGGTTGCAGCAAAAGAGGGAGGAGATCCCAACCCTGACAATAACGCTTCTCTAGCAGCTGCTATTGATAAGGCTAAAAGCTACTCTTTGCCAAAAGATAAGATTAAGACTGCTATCGACAAAGCATTTGGTAGCGGCAAAGATGCAGCAAATTACGAGACAGTTGTTTATGAAGGCTATGGTCCTTGTGGTATTGCAATTTATTGTGAGGCTTTGACTGACAATCGTAATCGTACGGCTGCTGATGTCCGTGCTGCCTTCAATCATCATGGTGGTAATTTAGGTACTTCAGGTTCAGTTGCATTCCAATTTGAGCGCAAAGGTGAAATCCTTGTTGAGAAAGTTATCAAAAGTGATGACAAGAAGGTTGCTGATAAAGAGAATGCCGTTGATGAAGATGAATTCATGATGGCAGTTGCTGAAGCGGGCGGTACTGATTATGAGGACGCAGATGATGAGTGGATTGTATATACTGCACCATCTGATCTTATGGCAGTAAAGAACGCACTTATTGAGCAGGGTATTGAAATTAAGGGTGCTGACTTTACTATGGAGCCTACTACTCCAACGGCAGTATCGGTATCTGATGCTAAAAAAGTTATGCGTTTGATTGATAAGCTTGAAGAGCTTGAGGATTTACAAAACGTCTATCATGCTATGGATATTACCGACGAAATTGCTGCTGCTCTTGAAGAGGAATAATTCAATCAACGGTTAAAAAAGCATAAAAATACATCAACTATTCTATAGTTATGAGGAGCTTTTTCTGTAATGAGAAAGCTCCTTTTTTCGTAGAAAAAACGCGTACTGATCTCCTTGGAGAAGCCTGGTCATGGTACACTAGTGAGCAAGTTCTTGGCATTGAACACACTCTTATATACAGCAGAATGCCAAAGGGGATTTTTCTTTCATGAGTCAACGGGCAAGTATTTTATCGTTTGACCAGGCGCGCTCTCACGGAACGCAGCCCGATTCTCGTATGCCCAAAATGGCTTCCTCACAATCTCGACAGTCATCATCAGGTGCTCCGCAGGTACGTACGCAAACGTATCGAAGAAATGATATTCGCACTCAATCACGCCCTATGAACTATCGATCAAGCGCGGCTCAGAATGCCAATGAGCGGCGTCGAGTAGCTGCTCGCAGTCAGGTGCAGCAATCAACACGTGAAAAAGCACCAAGCACGTTTGATCGTGTACGTCATGCAGCGCGTGCGAAAAAAGCAGATCGTGATTTTGAGCATTATACTCAACTGACAGAGCGCAATCGTCCGCAAGAGCAATCAAGTCGTCCAGCACTTTATCAGATGCAAATGGGCAAAACACAAAAACGTTCAACGCGGATGCAGAGAGAGCATGCAACTTCAGCGCATAGTCAGCGTTCTAGTCGTAAAGAAGCACGACGTCCTTGGTGGCAGCGCCGTATCTGCATAGCGCTTTGCGCGGTGGTATTCTGCGGCTTTATGCTCTACCAACCCATCGCCAATCTTTATAATGAGACCCGCTCTTTGCAGCAGCTTGAAGCCGAATATGATGCTCTTCAGGCCAACAATGTGCAAGTTCGGGCGAATTTAGATCACCTGGCGACTGATGAAGGACTTGAAGAATATGCCCACAATGAGCTTGGCTGGATTCGTGCTGACGAGCATACTGCGCGTGTAGCTGATGTTGCTCAACCTGATCAATCAGCTCAACAAGTTAAACGTGTCGTAACAACTATTCCTGAGGGTAGTATAGAAACGCCTGATACCTGGTATTCTCCTGTATTAGATGTTGTATTTGGCTATTCAGGATAGGGTATTTATGACAGAACAAATAACGCGCTTTGCTGCAATAGATATTGGAACAGTGACGTGTCGTTTGCTTGTCGCTGATGTTATTGACGGTTCGCTCTTTGAGCTTAAACGAGCTATGAGAATTACTAATTTAGGCGATGGGGTTGATAAGACCGGCATCTTATCTGAGGCGGCTCTCGATCGTGTGGTTGAGGCTATGCGGTTCTTTTTGTCAATTCTTAAAGACTACGAGGATCTTGATCATCCCTCTATCCCTATAAGTGCTATTGCGACGAGTGCAGCACGGGATGCGACAAACTCTGATGTATTGGTTGAGAAGCTTTCTGAACTTGGAATTCATCTAGCTATCATTCCCGGTGAGCGTGAAGCGGCATTGTCATTTGCGGGAGCAACACGGAATTATTTTGAACAACCAGTTATTGTTGTTGATGTTGGTGGCGGATCAACAGAGGTTATTTGCGGCGTTGGTGGAGTGAATATAGCTTATCGCCATTCGTTCCAGATTGGCTGTCGTCGTATTACTGAGCGATACCTTCATGCTGATCCTCCTACACAAGAAGAGCTTGCTTGTGCACGAAGTGCCCTTGATGAGGCGCTTAAACCCATACTTGATGAGTTTAGAGCTTTCAAAACAAATACGCTCCTTGCTGTTGCTGGCACGGCAACTACATGTGTAAGTGTGACAAAGCATATGGAGACATATGATCCTGCATGTGTTGATGGTGAACGCATTACCCTTGATCAGCTTGAAAAACTCTTACATCAGATGGCTACAACACCTCTTGAGGTGCGTAAAACAATTGTTGGACTTGAACCCGGTCGTGCACCGGTGATTGTGGCAGGGCTCTTGATTTTGGAGCGAATACTTACTCTTTTGGGGCAATCAGGCTTTATTGCGTCAGAATCTGATATTTTACAAGGGCTTATTATGAATGCCGCTTAAGGGTATTTAGAGAAATTGTGATGAAAGGTTAAGCAATTAGTCGCTATAATAATCCGCAAGTTAAATCTTTAGTAACGCAGCTACTTTAAACTACATAGTTTTGCTATGATAATGCAGTTGCTTACAACACCTGGGAGCGTGGCGAAATTGGCATACGCAACGGACTTAAAATCCGTCGCCTCCGGGCTTGAGGGTTCGAGTCCCTCCGCTCCTACCAGTTCGAATTTCGAGCCTGTAAAGCATCTGTTTTACAGGCTTTTAATATTTAGAGCAGTATGGTTTGTTAGTACAAGTCAAAGACCCCGATCTTGATGGAAAGCGAAGATAATGTCACAATCTCGCATTGATCAGATGTTGAATTCTCCTGAGATTATGGAAATGTTTGAGCAGTTCCAGATCCATCGCGAACAAGATGAACATGCACGCATGGTTTTGTTCGAAGATTATCTCAATACCTATGCAGATAAGGTTGGTGACGTTATTAATGCCTACATTCCTGTAGGCGCACATCCTGATATGGATACCTATCTTTATGAACCTCTTCGGATTTACTCTGAGAACGCTGGTAAACGCCATCGTCCTTTAATTACGATTGCTGCTTGTCGTGCCGTAGGGGGAGATCATCGTCGCGCTTTTTCATCGGCGGCCGCTATTGAGCACTTCCATACCGCTGCCCTTATTCATGATGATATCGCTGATGAGGCTGAGTTGCGCCGTGGTGAGCCTTGTATGCATTTAACGCAAGGTGAAGGTTTAGCTATTAATGCGGGAGACTTAGCGCTCTCTATTGTGAACGGCCTTGTTATGCGTGATCCTTTGCTTACTGATTCAGAAAAAGTGCGTGTAGCAATGGAGCTTGTTGCTATGGCGCAAGCGACTGTAGAAGGTCAAGCGCTCGATATTGGTTGGGCGCGCGATGGCCGTTATGATATTTCTCCTGAGGATTATCTTTGTATGGCCGAACATAAAACCGCCCATTACTCAGGTGCGGTACCGCTTGCAGTAGGCGCTATTGTTGGGGGCGGGACAGAAGAAGAGATTGAAGCCTTGCGTCAATTTGGTCTTGCTACTGGTCTTGCCTTTCAGATTCAAGATGATTTACTTAATCTGGTAGGAACGGAAGAGTCAACAAAAAAAGACTTCCGCAATGATATTACCGAGGGTAAACGTACGCTTATTGTGGTACATGCGCTTGCTCATTCACCAAAGGCTGATCGTCTCATTGAAATCTTATCGTCAAAAGAAAAAGACCCTGCCATTTTGGCTGAAGCAGTTGATATTATGCAAGAAGCAGGCAGTATAGAATATGCACGTGAGTATGCAACGCGCATCACCGAGGATGCTAAAACGCATCTTGTGGATGTCGTTGCTCCTAGTGATGCCCGCGAGCTTCTTTTATCTATGGCCGATTGGTTTATTGAGAGAATGCAGTAGTGGTGCTATGCGTACTATTTCATGTTCAGATACGGGAGCTGCGGTAATTGACATTCAGGATCGTCTTGTTCGACTTGGATTTTTTCCAGCAAATGCTCCAGTAGGTACCTTTGACGAACAAACTGCCTTGGCGGTTGAAGCGTTTTGTCGTGATCAAGGTATCGAACCAACCCGAGAAGTGAATGATGTGGTATGGGCGCGTCTTGTTGATGCATCTTTTGAATTAGGAGATCGCAATCTCTATTTGCGCGTACCTTTTTTTCACGGACAAGATGTTTTAACTCTTCAGATGGCACTCTCTGCGCTTGGTTTTTCCTGTGGAAGTGTCGATGGGATTTTTGGCGCACATACCGAACGTGCCCTCCGTTCTTTTCAACTCAATATGGGGCTTCCTTCTGATGGTATTGCTGGAGGCTTTACTTTTAGGGCTCTTAACAATCTTTCGCATTCATGGAAGGGAAAGACAAGTTTTTCTCCTATTCCCAATATGGGTTTTGCGCGTGCCGCTGAAGTGCTTGAACGCCATACCGTATGCCTATTTGGCGTGTCAGACTTTACGCGTTCGGTTGCTGCGCGTATGTCAAATCTAGCGCTTGCTACCAATCCAACTTCACAAGTTATCAGTGCTGATTCTTTATTGGTTGAGCCTGATCGAGACATGCTTTTTGTTCAGATCTTGGTTGATGATGAAGAGCCAGCAAGCGCTATTCCTGTTGTTGAATATCGCCCGCACGATACGCTTGCTCTTCGTCTTGCTGAGGGTATTCAGGTAGCTGAAGATGGCAAAGATCGCATTGCGATACGTATTCCTGGGACGCAGTGGCATGATGCAGGTGAAGTTCGTTCTGCTCAACACTATGCCATTGTGCTGCTTGATGCAATTTGTGCTGCTCTTTTGATTAATGAAAAAGAAGAGCAGTCGTAGAAGTTTCATTTTGCCGCGATATGTTCCTCTGTATTGTTAGGGGTTTGTTTATGAAAGACGCTGTTGTAATTCTTGCTGCTGGCCAAGGCACGCGCATGAAATCAAAATATCCCAAAGTAACTCATACTGTTTTGGAAAAGCCACTCGTACGCTGGGTTGTGGATGCTGCTCGTGAAGCAGGGGTTGATTCTGTTGTAACGGTTGTTGGTCATGGGCGTGATGTGGTTGAGCCTCTAGTAGAAGATACCATTATTGTCGTTCAGGAGGAGCAAAAGGGAACTGCTCATGCTGTGTTGTCTGCAAAAGAAGCATGCGCAGATGTCGATGGGTCATTGGTGGTTTTGAGTGGAGACTCACCTTTGGTTCGTGCTGAAACCATCAAAAATCTCATTGCCTTGCGTGAAAAAGAACAAGCTGCCGTAGTTGTTCTTACCATGGAGCTTGATGATCCTTTTGGGTATGGTCGCATTGTGCGTGATGATAATGGTGACGTGGTGCGGATTGTTGAAGAAAAAGATTGCACCCAAGCCGAGCGCGTAATTACGGAATGCAATTCGGGGTTTTATTGTTTTGATGCACCTGTTCTTTTTGATGCGTTGACACGCGTTTCAGCAAATAATGCACAAGGGGAGTATTACTTACCTGATGTATTAGCAATCGCACTTGCGGATGGGAAAAAAGTACTTGCGATGGATGCAGAGGATCCGAGCGAATGCATGGGAGTGAATTCGCGTATTCAGTTGGCTGAAGCAACTAAAATTGCTCAAGACCGCATTAATAGAGCTCATATGGCTGAGGGCGTAACTTTGGTTGATCCGGATACTACGTGGATTGGTCCTGATGTCACTATTGGACAAGACAGTATTATTTATCCTGCTTGTTCGCTAACAGGTGCAACAACGATCGGCGAGGATTGTGTGATTGGTCCTTCTACTCGTCTTAGTGATACTACCGTTGGCAATCGGTGTGTACTTGAAGAGACTATCGCGCTTGAAACGGTTATTGAAAACGATGTTGATTGTGGTCCTCGTTGTTACCTGCGTCCTCTTACCCATTTGTGCAACAACTCAAAAGTGGGTACGCATGTAGAGATAAAAAAATCAACGATTGGTGAGCATTCAAAAGTTCCTCATCTTTCTTATATTGGGGATGCAACTCTTGGCACCAATGTCAATATCGGAGCTGGCTCCATTACTTGTAACTATGATGGTGAAAAGAAGTGGCCAACTACGATTGGTGATGATGTTTTTGTTGGTTCAGACACTATGATGGTTGCACCGGTAGTGCTGGGGGATGATTCAATCATTGGCGCAGGGTCGGTTATTACCCAAGATGTTCCTGCGCACGCTCTCGGTCTTGGTCGCGCTCGACAAACCGTTATCGAAGGATATCGTCTTCGAAACAAAGATTAGTTTTGTGAAGTTATAAAGCGCGCTACAATAAACGCACGAGAATAATTTGAGAAGCACCTACTGTAAAAGAAGGAGATCTCACACATGAGCAACATGACTAAAACTATGGCAGTTTTCTCAGGTTCAACCTATCCTGAGCTTGCAGAAGAAATTGCCGCGTCATTAGGTGTTGAACTAGGAGACGTTAAGCTAGAGAAATTTGCAAATGGAGAAATTTATGCACGCTATATGGATTCGATTCGTGGTGCAGATGTCTTTCTAATTCAGTCGGTAGCAGGTCCTTCAGTAAATGATTCTTTAATGGAACTTCTTATTATGACCGATGCGGCCAAACGCGCTTCAGCCCGTACCGTTACTGCCGTAATCACCCATTATGGTTATTCTCGTCAGGATCGTAAGGCAGCGGCACGTGAGCCTATTACGGCAAAACTTGTTGCTAATATGCTAACTGCTGCAGGCGTGGATCGCATTATTACTATTGACCTTCATCAAGGTCAGATTCAGGGCTTTTTTGATATTCCCGTTAATCATCTTACTGCTCTTTGGAATTTGGCAGACTATTTTAAGAAAAAGGATCTTGATCCTGAAAAATTATGTGTAGTGAGCCCTGATCTTGGTCGTGCTAAAGCAGCCAAAAAGCTTGCTGGTCTTATGGGTGCAAGCCTTGCTATTATGCATAAAGATCGCCCCAAGCATAATGCTGCTGAGATTACTGCATTGATTGGCGACGTTGACGGTAAAATTTGCATTTTGAATGATGATATGATCGATACGGCAGGATCTGTTGCTGCAGCAGCAAAAACTTTAAAGGCAAATGGCGCAGAGAAAGTCTATGTGTGCGCAACACATCCCATCTTCTCTGGTCCAGCTTATGAACGTTTGGCTGATCCCATGATTGATGAAGTTGTTGTTTGTAACACTATTCCGCTTGAGCAAGATCTTGATGGTAAGATCAAGACAGTTACTGTTGCACCGTTATTTGCCCGCGCAATTAATTCTGTTTTTGGTAATGGGTCAATTTCTGAATTGTTTGATCCTGATTTTGCTCTGTAGGCATTGCGTGTAATGATTATTATTGCTGGTCTTGGTAACCCCGGTGAGGATTACGAGCATACTCGTCACAACGTTGGTTTTGATGCAGTTGATATCCTTGCAAAGCGTTTTGGGGCGCGTTACTGGAAAGATTCATGTGGAGCTAAGCTTGCAGAAACATCCCTGCACTTAGCTGATGGAACTCAAGAGGATGTGGTTTTAGTAAAACCACAAAGCTTTATGAATCTTTCAGGCGGTCCAATAAAAAAGGTGCTTGAAGCTTATGGTGCAACGCCTAAAGAGTTGGTCGTTATCCATGATGAACTCGATATTGCCCCTGGCACTATTCGGGTGAAATTTGGGGGAGGTCATGCTGGACATAACGGGTTGCGCTCTATTGTAGATAAGACGCAAACTAAGGACTTTTATCGCATTCGGGTCGGTATTGGTCGACCTCCTGGACGCATGAATGTTGCTGATTATGTTCTTTCGCGACCAGTGAAAGCCCAAGCGGAAGAGCGCGACCATGCTCTTGTTCTTGCTGCTGATGCGGTTGAGTCTCTCATGAATGATGGGTTAGCCAAAACTCAACAAGCTTTTAATTAGGAGAGTGCGCCTGTTGTTTTTTAAATGACAAGGCGCTCTTTTTTATTCGTTTTCCTTTTCGGGTAACAATGCGGTGTATTCATCGTGTGATTTCATAATCTCTAAGTTGTGATCCTTTCTGCTCGCTACAATGAGGAGTGAAAGAATGAGAGATTAGGAAATATTAGTATGTCTGCGCGCATTAAGGTTTTGTCGGTAGATCAAACGGCTCGTGATACATTGTGTGCTGCTCTTGGTTTACCTCATTTTATTGTTGATGTTCTTGTTAGTAGAGGAATTGTTACACCCGAAGAAGCGGAGCGTTTTCTTCATCCTGATTTGGAACGCGATTGGCGCAATCCCTATGATATTGACCATATGGGTGAGCTGATCGATTCGCTTGTAAGTGCAATAAAGCAAAATAAAACCATTCTCGTTTTTGGTGATTTCGATCTTGATGGTATTTCAGCAACTGCTCTCTTGACGCGAGCATTGCGCACGCTTGAAGCTTCTGTTATTCCTTTTATCCCTTTACGTTTTGAAGAAGGTTACGGCTTAAGTAGTGCTGCTATTGATCGCCTCTTGACGTATAAGCCTGATATTGTGATTACTGTTGATAATGGTATTGCGGCGCGAGATGAGGTTAAACGCCTGCAAAATCATGGCATTGATGTTCTCATTACGGATCATCATGAGCCTTCTGAGCTCGTGCCACAAGGTGTTCCTGTGGTTGATCCCAAATGTCAAGACATTCCCTCTGATATTTTATCGGGCGCCGGAGTCGCGCTTAAAGTAGTTCAAGCATTAGGCGCTCGTTTTGGCAAGCCCTATCTTTGGCTTGATCTTGTTGATCTTGCAACGTTAGGTACCGTGGCTGATCTTATGCCTATGGTGGATGAAAATAGAGCTCTGGTGGCGCGCGGTATAGAGATGATTAATACTGAGCCACGCGTCTGTATTGCTGCCCTTATTGCTCAAGCAGGCATTGCAGATCAGCCTGTTACGTCGACCAACCTTTCCTTTACTCTTGTTCCGCGTTTGAATGCAGCTGGGCGTATGGGGAATGCGCAGCTTGCTCTTGATTTATTACTCTGTGATGAATATGGTCAAGCTTGTCTTTTGGCCAAGGAACTTGAAACAACAAATACTGAGCGTCGTGCGATTGAATCCGAGCTTGCTCAAGTGGCGTTTGAGCAAGCTGAGCAAACATATCAAGGGCGTCGTGCGCTGGTGGTATCTGGTAAAGATTGGCATGAAGGTGTAAAGGGGATTGTGGCATCGCGATTGTGTAATCGCTATGGTGTTCCTTCCATCCTTTTTACCATTGATGGCGATGAGGCGCGTGGTAGTGGGCGCAGTGTGGGTGAGGTAAATCTTTTTAAGGCTATTGAATCATGTAAAGATTTACTTACTCGGTTTGGCGGCCATGAAGCTGCTGTTGGTGTGACGCTTCCGGCTACATTACTTCCTCAGTTTTATGAGCGATTATGTGCGTATATGGATACTCTTGATATCGAAAGTTTTACTCCGCGCATTACGGTTGATGCTTGTGTTGACTTTTCAGAGCTCACTCTCGATAACGTTCGCAAGCTTGAAATGCTTGCACCGTACGGACAAGAAAATCCCATCCCGCATTTTCTTGCACAAAACGTATTGATTGCCAAAAGTCGTGCGGTTGGGGCAGATAAATCTCATTTGTCGTGTACCTTAACTGATGGGCTTCATTTTCTTTCAGGCATCATGTTTCATTGCGATGGGATTAATGAGCTTATGTCTTGTTCGCAGGTTGTAAATGCTGTCTTTGAATTGCAAGTTGATACATGGCGTGGTAATCAAAGCGTTAAGGCAATTATTTCTTCGCTCGAGCCAGTAACACCGTGTGGAGCGCTTTCTGCTTGTCTTGAGCAAGAATCAATTGATTTTATGCGCACCCTTCTTGAAGAGCGCACGGATGTGTGTTGTGTGTCAGAACTGGCGGACAGCTCAACCCCATCGGCAACATATATTCACGAAACACCCAAAGAGGCAAATGAGGTAGTATCAGCTGAATGCGAAGAGCGTGATAAACGAGTATATTGGGAGCAGCTTGCCGCAACTGATAAAGAGCTTTTACGCAAGCGACTCGTTGAGACCTTTATTGGTGAGGGTGCGCTTCATCTTGCTCAGCAAGAGGTGCTTGATTGCCTTGAGGCCGGCCGTTCGGTTTTGGCCTTAATGGGAACAGGGAGAGGCAAATCACTCATCTTCCAGATTTATGCTGCTGAACAAGCACTTACCCATCATGAGGTTTCTTTGTTTATTTATCCGCTTCGTGCGCTTATTTCTGATCAAGTTCATCACTTACAAAAAGCGTTGCAGCAATTTGGTTTAAAGAGTGCGGTATTGATGGGAGCAACACCGCAATCTGACCGCGCTCGTATTAATGCTGAGCTTAAAGCAGGCACTTTGGATATTGTGCTTACAACACCAGAGTATGCGCTCTATCACGTAAAGGAGCTTTCTCAGGCTTCTCACTTTGGTTTTGTTGTTGTCGATGAGGCTCACCATATTGGCACGAGTAAAGCAGGGTTTAGGCCGAGTTATACCAAGCTTGCACACGTGTTAGAAGTATTGGGTAACCCACGTGTTTTGGCGCTTACTGCAACTGCAAATGAGGAAATTCAAAATGCTATCGTAGCTGATTTGTCGCTTGATGATGTCGTGATCGACAATACCGTACGTACCAACTTGCTTATTGACGATAAACGCAATATCAAAAATCGTATGCAGTATCTGGTTAGTTTGGTCGCACAGGGTGAAACTACTATTGTGTATGTGAATTCACGCACGGAGTCTCTGTTGCTTGCACGTGCGCTGCGTGAAGCGGTGCCGCATATTGCCGTTATGATTGGTTTTTATAATGCAGGTTTGTCGCGTGAAGAGCGCAAGCATATTGAAGAGCTCTTTCGAACAAAACGCTTACAAGTGCTTATTGCGACTTCTGCTTTTGGTGAAGGGGTCAATATTCCTAATGTGCGCCATGTTGTGCTCTATCATATGCCCTTTTCTGAAGTCGAGTTTAATCAAATGGCGGGTAGAGCAGGACGTGATGGACTCCCTGCATACATTCATCTGCTCTTTGGTGAAGCAGATGCAGCTATCAATGAAGCAATGCTTGCAAACGCAACGCCTGATCATGATTATATGGCGCAGGTGTATCGTGAGTTACGACGCGAACAGCGCGATAGTGGTGTCTCTGATGTATTTATTACCCTAGCTTCTGTTACGAAGCAGTCTAATATGTATGCTCCCTTAAAGCTTTTAGAGTCGCATGTTGTGTGCGGGCTTCAGGTATTTTCCGAATTGGGTCTTATCAAGGCCGAACAGACAGTAATTGATAATGGGCAGATCAAGGTCCATGTTATAGACTATAAAGGTAAAGTTGAACTTGTGTCGAGTGCGCGCTATAAAGAAGGCCTTGATGAGCGTGCTTCGTTTGAAAGTTTTAAGGAATGGATTTTGCGTTCCAATTCTGAAGAATTGCAAGAACGCATTCAGCGCCCTTTGCTTCCATAACAGAGCAAGGGTTACCTTTACGGGCGTTAAAACCATACGAATACTAGATGTGTGGAGGTTGCATGGTAGCTGCAGGTGACAACAATGCTCCAATTGCGGTTGGTCAATCCGTTGATCCAACGATTAAGTCAGCAACAAGTGCTCCTATGGGTGCGGACCCTGATGAGCGGTTCAAAGATCTCTACACGTTAGCTGAGGTGTATCTCAATCCTGATGAGCTTGCTACTCTTGAGAGGGCGTATCGTTATGCTTGTGATTTTCATGCTGGCCAGCGCCGTAAATCAGGGGAGCCCTTTGTCATTCATCCCGTTGAAGTAGCTATTATCTTGGCTGATCTTCATATGGATGTGGAAACTCTCATAGCTGCTCTTTTGCATGATGTAGTAGAAGATACGGCTGCTACTAAAGAAGCTGTTGCTGAAAGATTTGGTGAGTCGGTAGCAGATCTTGTCGATGGGGTTACTAAAATTACCCGTATTGATATTGGAGATCTTAACGACGAGCAAGCCGCTACCTTCCGCAAAATGCTTATCGCTATGTCAAAAGACATTCGCGTGGTTGTCATTAAACTTGCTGACCGTCTCCATAACATGCGTACTCTTGCTGCCCTACGCGAAGATAGGCGTATTTTTAAAGCCAAAGAGACGCTTGAGATCTATGCTCCTATTGCTCATCGTTTGGGTATTAATTCAATTAAATGGGAGCTTGAGGATCTGTCCTTTTTCTATCTTGAGCCGGCTAAGTTTAAGCAAGTGTCTCGCATGGTGGCTGAAACGCGCAAAGAGCGTGAAGAATACCTTGAGAACATCATTAACACCCTCAAAGAAGAGATGGATAAAATTGGCGTTAAAGCTCAGATTATGGGGCGCCCAAAACACCTGTATTCTATCTATTCAAAGATGAGCAAAAAGGGTAAAGGGTTTTCTGAGATTTACGACTTGATTGCTGTACGTGTCATTGTGGATTCGGTGCGTGATTGCTACTCGGTATTAGGTGCTGTGCATACGCTGTGGCATCCTATGCCGGGGCGTTTTAAAGACTATATTGCCATGCCTAAACTCAATATGTATCAATCGCTTCACACTACCGTGATTGGTCCTGCGGGTCGTCCTCTTGAGGTGCAAATTCGTACAGAAGAAATGCATCGTATGAGTGAATATGGTGTTGCTGCTCACTGGCGCTATAAGGAAAAGAGAGGCAAGAGCGACTCGTTTGATAAACAGATTGCCTGGCTTCGAGAAATGGTTGATTGGCAAGATGAAACACAGGATTCGCGTGAATTTTTGAAGTCGCTTAAAGTTGATTTGGCTCCTCAAGAGGTGTTTGTTTTTACGCCTAAGGGCAAAGCTCTTTCTTTGCGGGCTGGTTCAACGCCAGTAGATTTTGCGTATGCTATTCATACAGAAGTAGGCAATCACTGCGTAGGTGCAAAAGTCAATGGGTCCATTGTGCCGCTTTCTTATCAACTCCAGTTGGGTGATCGTGTTGAAATCCTGACGCAAAAATCAGCGAGCCCATCGCGCGACTGGCTTAATATGGTTAAAACCCCTTCAGCACGTTCAAAAATTAGAGCATATTTGTCTAAGGCTTCTCGCAGCGATGATATGCAACTGGGTCGTGATAAGCTTTCGCGTGAGATGCGCAAGCATGGTATTGGCATTTCGAGTGCGCAAACTATGCGTGCGGTTAAGCAAGTTGCTGAATCATTAGGCTACAAAGATGCCGATCATATGCTTGTTAACATTGGGACGGGTAAAGAGAGTTCCACTCACGTTGCCAATCGCTTACTAAAGATTTTGGTTGATCGCGGAACCGAGGATGCAGAAAAGCCTCAGATGGGCATGAGTTCTTCTGCTACAGGCAAGATGCCACCTATGATCACCTCGGTCAAGCGTCCTAAGCGCCATGAAACCCATGCGTCTAATGGCGTGGTGGTAAAGGGAATTGATGATGTGCTTGTGCGTCTTTCGCGCTGCTGTAATCCGGTTCCAGGTGATGAAATTATTGGTTTTGTTACGCGTGGTCGTGGCGTGTCGGTTCATCGTAAAGATTGCCCTAACGCGCAAGACCTTATGCAGGAACCCGAGCGCATTATTGAAGTTGCGTGGGAGGCCGATGCAGCTAATCGCGTCAAAACTACCTTCAATGTTGAAATCATCATTGAAGCGCTTGACCGTATGAATTTGTTGGTTGATGTCGCCAAAGTTTTGTCTGATCATGGGGCGAATGTTTTGTCGGTGTCTTCAACGACCCATCGCGACAACATGGTAGAAATGCGCTTTTTATTCCAGGTGTCAGATGTTCATGCCATCGATCGTATTCTCACACGAACTAAAGAAGTTGAAAACGTCTTTGATGCACGTCGCATGATGCCTTATACCAAATAAATGTTTATCTTGGGGCGTTATCACCCCATCGCCAAAAAACGTCATCGGCAACAAAGTGGTAAAGAAATACTGTTTGTTTGTGCAAGAGAGAAGACGTATCGCTACTATAGTATCGCTACTATAACAAACAAAGCTTTCTAATATGCGGGTATCAGGAAGGTGTGACACATGGCTATTACACTTGATCGAGGAAAAAATGGCACTTATGTCGTTACAGGGGCTTGTATTGATATTGAAATGATGGTGTTGGGCCCTATCCAGAATAATACGTATTTATTAAGCGATGGGACTGCTCTTATTTGCGTTGATCCCGCTGATAACCTATCTCAGATTTTGCGTGCGATAGGGGATCGTAAACTTGATGCTATTTTTGTTACCCATCATCACGCTGACCATGTAGGAGCTCTTAAAGAATTGCATGATGCAACGCAAGCACCGGTTTATGCCTCGGCAATTGATGCGCCTCTCATTGAAAAGCGCATCGGCGATGATCCCGGTATGACCGCTGATTCATGTCCAGTGGATTTCAAGCTCAAAGATAAAGAGATGGTAACTATTGGCATGATGGAGTGGAAAGTTATGATAACGCCCGGTCATACGCCTGGCGGAATTTGCTTCTATCTTGATTCGCAATACGGTATGCGTATTGAAGATTTCAATGTTTTGGTTTCGGGAGATACGCTTTTTGCAGGCTCTATTGGTCGTACTGATTTTGAAGGAGGAGATGATAGAGCCATGCGTCAGTCGCTCAAGCGTCTCTCGCAACTTCCTGATGATACTCTTGTTTTGCCGGGGCACAATTCCTTAACAACGATTGGAATGGAACAAAACCGCGTTTTTAGGTTTTTCATCTAACCTAATGATATGTCCCCATTTTCCTATTTATCATTGCAAGATAAGAGGTTACGGTAAAATAGTAACGACATAAACCGCGAATTAAAGGATTGACGTGGAGTTTCTTCCTTTTATTACAGAGCTAATACAGTCGCCTATTCTTTTGGTTATTACCGCCCTCTGTGTAGGCGTCATCATTGTCAATGGGGCAACTGATGCTCCTAATGCTATTGCAACGGTGGTCTCCACGCGCTCCTTATCTCCGCGTGTGGCCATTATTATGGCTGCTACTTGCAACTTTTTTGGCCTTTTAGTTATTACGCTTGTTTCTTCAGCTGTTGCTGCGACTATTTTCAATATGGTGGACTTCGGGGGTGATAGTACCCATGCGCTCATTGCTCTTTTGGCGGCTATGGTTGCCATTATCGTCTGGGGCGTAACGGCGTGGTACTTTGGTTTACCCACTTCACAAAGTCATTCTTTGATTGCAGGTCTTACGGGAGCCGCTATTGCTTTGCAAGGTGGTTTCGGTGGTATTAATGGGGCAGAGTGGATGAAGGTTATTTATGGCATCTTGCTTTCTACCTTCATGGGATTTGCATCCGGATGGTTGCTCTCAAAACTTATCGAAAAGATATTCAAAAATGCTTCGCGCCAAAAGACTGATAACTTTTTTAAATGGGGTCAAATTTTTGGTGGCGCAGGCGTTGCCTTTATGCATGGTGCACAAGATGGTCAGAAATTTATGGGTATTTTTTTGCTCGCTATCACTCTTGCTACTACGGGTATGTCAAATGGATCATCGATGGATTTGCCGGTGTGGTTGATGATTTTCTGTGCTCTTTGCATGGGGATCGGAACTGCTGTTGGCGGACAAAAAATTATTAAATCGGTTGGCATGGATATGGTTAAACTTGACCGTTATCAAGGTTTTTCTGCAAGCATGGGTACGTTTTTATGTCTTGTCGTTTCTACTTTTGGCGGTCTTCCTGTTTCGACAACCCACACTGCATCAACCACGATTATGGGTGTTGGTGCTGCACGTCGTAAATCGGCAGTTAAATGGGGAATTGCTATTGATATGGTTAAAACCTGGGTGTTAACGTTTCCTGGGTGCGGTCTTATGGGATTTGTTTTCGCGAAAATTTTCTTAATGTTTGCTTAAAGGAGAGCGGGCTATGTCTAAGTTACCTAAGAAAAAGAACAAGAAAAAGCTCGATTATTTCGAGTCCTTCTGTAAGCAAATTGAGCTTGCGACAAAAGAGGCAAAACTCTTACAAGAGGTAACAAAGACATTTGAAAAGGCTGAAGCGCTCGATAAAAATATTGCAGCAGCGCATGTTATTGAAAACGATGCAGATGCTGTATGTCATAGTATTTATGACGCCATCCTTCCTGACTTTGTCACTCCCATTGATCGTGAAGATATTTTGAGTCTCACTAATAGTCTTGATGATTTGACAGATCAAATTGAAGAAGTAATCCAGTCGTTTTACATGTATGACATTCACTTCATGCCAAAAGGGGCGGAGACATTTGCTGATATCACAGTTAAGTGTTGTGACGCATTACTTGATGCCATGAAAGATTTCAGTAACTTCAAGAAAGCTCCTAAAAAACTGCAAGCAAATTTTACGCTTGTCAACGATCTTGAAGATGAAGCCGATGCACTTTATATGCAAGTAATGCGCTCTCTCTTTACGGAAGATCGTGAAAATGCCATGCGTGTTTTAGTATGGTCGCGCATTTATACAATTATGGAAGACGTTGTGGACACGTGTGAAAGTATTGCAGAATTGATGAACTGCATTGTCCTGAAACACGGATAACCTCCTGTTATTTTCCCTTATTTCTATCCGCGAGAACCCGTCCATTCTATTAATCTGCTCGTGTACAAAACTCACTGTACTCAATGATGTTGTTTGCTTCATTATGGATACGGTAAGGTAAGTCTCTCTACTAGAAAGAAGACAATGGCACTCGTAGTTGCTAAATTTGGTGGTACGTCAGTAGCGTCACCGGAACGCATCCAAAAAGTTGCTCAACGCCTCATTGAAAAGAAATTAGCAGGAGATGATGTTGTAGCTGTTGTATCTGCAATGGGTAAGACCACCGATGAATTAGTTGGCCTTGCTGCTGCTCTCAATTCGGCTCCATCTAAACGAGAAATGGATATGCTTCTCTCAACAGGAGAGCAAGTATCCATGTCGCTGCTTGCTATGGCAATTCAAGCTCGTGGCTATCAAGCTATTAGCTTTACTGGTTGGCAAGCAGGTATTCAAACTGATGATGATTTTTCGCGCGCAAAGATCGAAGATATTCATGCTGAGCGCATAGCACAAGCACTTGAAACTGGTGCCATTGTTGTAGTGGCGGGCTTTCAAGGCTTGAGCGAAGACGGAAACATCACCACATTAGGACGTGGTGGATCTGACACCACCGCCGTTGCTCTTGCTCACGGTATTCATGCTGATGTGTGTGAAATTTATTCAGATGTTGAAGGAATCTATTCAGCAGATCCGCGCGTTGCTCCTCGTGCTCGTAAGTTGGATGTTATTTCATATGATGACATGCTTGAGCTCTCCAGCGCAGGTGCTGGTGTCTTGCAATCGCGCGCAGTTGAGTTTGCCCGCAAATATAACGTTGTTATTCATTCGCGTTCTGCTTTTTCAGATGCAGAAGGCACGCTTATCAAGGAGGTAGATCCTTCCATGGAACAGGCTGTCATTTCTGGTGTTGCTCATGATACTTCAGAAATGAAAATTACCTTACGTGGTTTGTCTGATGAAACCGGAACTGCTGCAAAGGTGTTTTCTGCGCTTGCTGCAAATAAGGTATCAGTTGATATGATTATTCAAAATGCAGTAAGTAATGGCTCGGCAAATATCACGTTTACTTTCCCAAGTTCTCAAAAAGATTTGGCTCTTGAAGTGATCGATAATATTAAAGATCAGCTTGGTATTTCAGAGGTAATTTTGTCTGAAGATATTGCTAAGGTGTCACTTGTTGGTACCGGCATGAAATCGAGTCCTGGTGTAGCAGCAAAAGCATTTGGTGCTCTTGCTGATAATCAGATCAATATCCAAATGATCTCGACGAGCCCTATTCGTATTTCTGTTGTTGTTGATGGATCGCAGGTAGGAGCAGCTGTGCGTTGCCTTCATACTGCTTTCGGTCTTGATTCTGATAGTGTATTTGAAGAAACGCAGCTTTCTGAAGAAGAAATTGCTGCCAAAATGAATAAAGGAAGGTAAGAGATACGTATGGCTTGGACTAAAGAAATGCCTGCAAATCCCGTTGTTGCAGTTTGTGGTGCAACAGGGGCGGTTGGTCGTGAATTCTTAAAAGTACTTCATGATCTTGATTTTCCTGCATCAGAGGTTCGTGCTCTTGCTTCGTCTCGTTCAGCAGGTAAAACACTTCCTTTTGAAGGATGCGGTCAAGTTCCTGCGGGAGATCTTATCGTTCAAGAAATGACTGACGAGGCCTTTGAAGGCGTTGATATTGCACTCTTTTCTGCAGGCGCATCAGTATCTAAGTTATTTAGAGAGGCCGTTGTTAAGGCAGGCGCCGTTATGATTGATAACTCGAGTGCATTTCGTATGGACGAGGATGTACCGCTTGTTGTTCCTGAGGTAAATCCTGAAGATGTTGCTTGGCATAATGGTGTTATTGCTAACCCCAACTGTTCGACCATCCAAATGGTTGCATCTCTAAAGCCGCTTCATGATGTTGCCCCTATTAAGCGTGTGGTTGTTTCTACTTATCAAGCTGCTTCTGGCGCTGGCGCTGCAGCAATGGATGAATTGTATGCTCAAACTAAGCAATTCCTTGAAGATGATGAATTGACTATTGACGCCTTTGCTCATCAGATTGCCTTTAACTGCATTCCTCATATTGATGTATTTATGGATGATGCTTCTACTAAAGAAGAGTGGAAGATGGTTGTTGAAACCAAAAAGATCATGGGTGATGAGTCTATAGAGGTAGCAGCAACATGTGTTCGTGTACCTGTTCTTCGTTGCCATGGCGAAGCTATTAATGTTGAGTTCAAGGCGCCTATTAGTGTTGATGAAGCACGCGTGGCACTTGAGAATGCTCCTGGTATTACGGTAATGGATGATACCGATAACAACGTTTATCCTATGCCAGGTCTTTTAGCAGGTACGGATGGCGCTTACGTTGGCCGCCTTCGCAAAGATCCTTCTGTTGAGTCTGGCCTTGCCTTCTGGAATGTTGCTGATCAGATTCGCAAGGGTGCTGCATTAAATGCTGTTCAAATTGCTGAACTTTTGTTACCTCAAAAATAAGAAGCATCTTCTCATTTTAGTCCGCTTAAGGGCTTAAAATTTACAAAACAAAACTCGCCTCATTTTATAACGGAAGGGGCGAGTTTTTTGTTGCGTGATTTTCATGTATGACGATGGGGATAAATCGTATTGATTGTCGAGCCCCATCGTCAAGATTATCTTAGAAATGACCGGTAAACAAGAATTTCAAGCGCTGCATGAAGGTGGTTTTTGGGAAGGTCGGAGGCAAAACTTGCAATGCCGCTTCTTGAGCTTGCCGTGCTTGTTCTTGAGCTGTCTTTTGTGCTTTTTCTTCCTCAGTTTCAATTACGGTTGCTTGAACGCGTTGGGGTTGTTCAGGTAAAGGAGCTTCCTCAACATTAAGCGTTGCGACCGAAGGAGTTGGGATAGAATCTTCTTGTGCATCCAGATTATGGAGCGCTTCTTGCGCTTCCTCTACACGGACTGTGGTCGAATCTTGGCTGGGTGTTTCATCAATTGGTGCTTCCACCATTGTCTCAGCCATGTCTTCGCGGTCTATTGCGTGAACTGCTTCTTCCTCTGCCATCTCTTGAGCAGGTGTTGGCTCAGGAGCAGGATGCTCAATTACAGGAACCGCAGGTGGTATAGGAGTTACTTGTGGATTATGTTGCATAGAATCTATGTCACGAATCTTTTGTGCGCGCGCCATGGCAGATCTTTGGGCTTCACGCTCTTCACGTTCAAGCACTGCTTCTTGATAATCATCAGCAGCTTTTTTGATGAGGTAAGCTTGCGAATCAAAAGAATCAACCTTACCGGATTCATCATCCTCATCGGCAAAAAATTCTAAGGGGGTATATTCAAGATTTGCTTGAAGCATTCTGAGCTTTGCTGTGTCAGAGAGACAAGCTTGGAGATAATCAAGGATTATCTGCTTTAAGTCTTTGGAACGAATTGGCCATGCAATTTCAATGCGTTTATCCATATTGCGTGTCATTAAGTCAGCAGAAGAGAGGTAGAGCTCCATTTCGTCAAAAGTGCCAAATCCATAAATGCGATTATGCTCCAAAAGACGACCAACAATGGATACTACTTCTACGTTGTCAGTATAACCATCAACCATGGGGATAATACAGGAGATGCCGCGGACGAAAAGAATTGTTTTTACGCCCGCTTGTGAGGCTTCAGCAATCTTATCGATGATTGCTTTGTCGGTAATAGAGTTGGTTTTAAAGAGAAGTCCATTGGGCTTTCCTGCTTTGGCAAGCGCGATTTGCTCGTCAATTTTATCCAAAATCATCGGTTTAATTTGTAAAGGAGCAACCGAGAGTACTTGATAGTTATTGGAGGTATTTTCGAGATTCATATTGCGGAAAAACTCCGCTGCATCACGTCCAATTGCTTCGTCAGTCGTAATGTAGGAAAAGTCGGTATAGAGTTTGGAAGTCTTTTCGTTGTAGTTGCCGGTACCAAGTTGCGTAATATGCTGAAGTCCCTTGTCAGTATTGCGCGTGATAACGCAAATTTTAGAGTGGACTTTAAAGTCATGGAAACCATAAATTACGTTTGCGCCTGCTTGTTCAAAGCGCTGCGACCAATCAATATTGTTGGATTCATCAAAGCGTGCACGTAATTCAAAGAGCGCAGTGACTTCTTTACCATTTTCAGCTGCTGCAAGCAAAGCTTCAGCAAGATGTGATTGGCTTGCAAGGCGGTAGAGCGTGATCTTGATTGAAATTACTGAAGGATCCGTAGATGCCTCACGTAGCATCTGAATAAATGGATCCATGCTTTCATAAGGGTAAGAGAGGAGTTTGTCAGACTCACAAACTTGCTCAATAATGGACCGACGACGATCAAGACATGCTGGCCAAGAGGGAGTAAAGGGCTCATTGGTGAGCTCGTGTGCAATCTCCTCATCAACCAAACTAGGTAATCCCCAGGCGTAACCCATATCAAGTGGAACGCTGGTAACAAAGACTTGATTGGGTGTTAGGTTTAAATACTTGAGCAAAAACTTTTCCGTTACCGTGGAAAGTGGTGTGTCAGTTTCAAGACGAACCGGAGCTAAGCGAGCGCGTTTTTTCAAGATGCGCTTCATGTGTTCACGATAATCATAATCGATCTCATCAACGCCTTCATTGGCATCAATGTCGGCATTGCGTGTTACGCAAATAACACTTGCGCGTTTTGTGACATACATAGAAAAGACTTCATCGACAATAAGCTTAAGCGCTTCTTCGAGAAGAATAAATTGTGTTCCATCACCAGGTAATGCGATAACGCGCTTTGCTTGACGGGGGAGTGGAATAAGACCAAATGTTGCGTCATCAGCACCAACATTTTTTGTCTTTTTCTTGTTTTTACCCTCGTCAGAATCTTTGGATTTAGCGCGACGCTCCTCTTCATCTAGGCGCAGCAATACATACAGTGCACCGTTTTCCAAATGAGGAAAAGGGTGGCGTGCGTTGATGACCTGAGGCGACAAGTATGGCATAACGCTTGATTGAAGGTATAAGCGTAAATATTCGCGCTGTTCATCATTGATTGTTTGGAGCGTTTTTTGTTTAATACCATACTCTTCGAGTTGGCCTAAAATATTTTTATAGATGCGCTCTTGTTCAGGATATAGTTCATGGCAGCGGTTATAAATTGCTTCAAGTTGCTCATGAGGTGTCATGAGTGTTTTATTGTCGAGTAATTCTTTTTTTACCAAGGCGAGATCAGTTAAGCTGCCTACGCGTACCATAAAGAATTCTTGTAGATTTGAAGAAAAGATAGAAACAAAAGTCAAACGCTCTAGAAGTGGCACATTTCTATCTTCGCCTTGATCAAGAACGCGTTTATTGAAATTGAGCCAAGAGAGTTCCCTGTTTTGCATATAGGGCAAAACTTCACGCTTGTTTTTTGGTTTATCTTTCGACTCATTAGTTTGGGTGGGCTCATGTTGAGCTGAATTCTTTTTTGCAATCATTACAATCGCTCTCCCTTAGTTCCCCTCAAAAGATGAGATATTCATCTTGTATCTATTCTAGCTGTTTTTCCTGATAATCGCGTTTTTTTGATCAGGATTTTTTAACAAGATAGTTCGATGGTGCCTAGCGTGACATTATGATCTTGTCGATGAGACAGCCTTCACGCAAACCATGCTTGCAAACCGTTAAGGTTTCTGCTTGGCAAAACAAAAAAAGACTCCGCAAAATAATGCATCCAGGAATAAATGTATGGATACGATCGGGTATTGTTTTGAGTGCGGTATGAGCAAAGGCGTTCTGGTTTTGTTTATATGCTGCCAAAATAATCTCAAGGTGCTCACGCGTTATGGTGGAAATACGTTTGCCGTCATTGCACATATCACCGTACAGCTTTGCAACGCTGCGTACTGTGCCACCAATGCCGCACAGTTTAGGTGTTTGATAGCGTGCTTTATTGAGCACCGAAAGTTTTTCTTCAAAGGCGCGCTCGATTGCCTCCATTTCTCGTGGAGTAGGAAGGATGCCTTCAACAAAACGCGCATAGGATGAGAGTGAACCTTGAGAAAGGCTCACATTATCACGATCAGCTCCATCGGCAAAAACGGTTAGTTCTGTTGAGCCTCCACCGATATCAATGAGTACACCTTGATCGGGAATAGTATCAAGACTTGCTCCTACAAATCCAAGGTGTGCTTCTTCTTTATTAGAAAGCATTGTGATGGGGAATCCACAACCTTCTTCAATAGCGTGTTTTGCTTCTTCTGAGTTGAGACAATTGCGCAAAACGGCTGTTGCAAAAATGTGTATGTTTTCAGGGCGATCACAGCCAAAATGACTAGCACGAATTAGGTGATCATTGATAGTTTTGGTGGCTTTTTTAATGCCCTGCTTACTCATAACCCCATCGGTCACAAAAGAAGCAAGACCAGCCATTACCTTGTAATTAAGACTGATATGGATGCCGTCTTGATCCCAGGAATAAGTTTGATGATGTTTAATGTGATGGAGGGCAAATGGTTCGAGATGATAGATGCATAAGCGAACAGTGTTTGAACCAAGATCAATGATGGCTTGATATGACATAGACTCTCAAATACTCCTTCAGTAGTGCTTAATCTATGATATAGCCTTTATTATCGTTTGTGATCATGAGCGCCTAATTGTATGCGAAACGATATAGTTTTAAAGTGATGCTACAATACGTATGCATATCGTTTGCCCACATGAGAAGCACACTTTGGGGAGAGTGTTTGGTGGAGCTCAGGAGAGGGGATTAGGCACATGCTCGAAACTATCAATATGACCGCGCCAAAGGTAACAAAGGCTGAATACAATCCGCGCTATGATGCGCTCGTAAAGCGTCTTATTATTTTGCAACAAGAAGCACGTACCAAAGGTATTGGAGTTGTTGTGCTGTTCGAAGGTTGGAAGGGTGCTGGTAAAGGAAGCCGTATTTCTGATCTGATTTATAACTTAGACGCACGCTACACCTCTGTTCACGTTACCGAAGATTTTGGCGAGCAAGAAGCAAAACGCGTGTCTGATCCAGATTTTGGATCAACTGGGTTCTATCCTCATATGCAGCAATTTTGGCAGGCTTTGGGCAATCGAGGAACCATGACGTTTTATGACCGTGGTTGGTATTCGATTGTTGCAGAACACCTCTATAACCATGCTCGCTGGAGTGCGGATAAAAAAAAGAAGGTTAAAAAACGAAATCGCGCCTTTTTGCTACAAACCCTTGATAGCGCTGTTGAATCTATTGATGCCTTCGAGTCTCAACTCACCAATGATGGCTATTTAGTTATCAAATTTTTTATGCATATCTCAGAAGAGACGCAAAAAAAGCGTCTTACTAATCTCTACGATGATCCTTCAACACGCTGGCGTGTCGACAAAGAAGACATGGAGCAGCTTGATCACTATAAAGAGATGTATCGCATTTACGATGAGTTGGTTGAGCGCTCCAATTTCTGTGATTCGTCATGGATTTTGCTTGATGCTGAAGATAGACGCCGCGTTAATTTGTCTGTTATACAAACTATCGTGAGCCGTCTTGAGCAAGCATTGTCTGCTCAAGAAGATGAAGCTACTAAAGAAGCTGAAGCAAAAGCGGCACAAAATTCAGCTGCACAAGGGACTCAGACGGTTCAAAGTGATGAGCGGAATCGTAGTGCTGAGCAAAATGCTGAGCTTCTTGCTGAAGCGCATCGCCAGGCAGAAGAGGCTTCTGCGTATGCTCCTGCAGCAAGCAAATTCCACGTCTTGGCTGATTATCCGCGTCTTGAAAATGTCGATCACGACTTAAAGGTTGATCGCGCTTTCTATAAAAAGGAACTTAAGGCCGAGCAAGCACGCCTGCGTCGTCTTGAGCAAGAGATGTATATCAAGCGAATTCCTTTAATTATCATGTATGAAGGTTTAGATGCTGCAGGCAAGGGTGGCAACATTAAGCGTGTAGCACAAGCTCTCGATGCTCGTTCGTATACGATATTCCCATCGCCTGCACCCACAAAACAAGAATTAATGCATCCTTTCTTGTGGCGTTATTGGACGCGTTTGCCTAAAGCGGGTCATGTGGGCATTTATGATCGTAGTTGGTATGGTCGTGTGCTCGTTGAGCGGGTTGAAGGTTTTGCCTCTCCGCAACAATGGTCGCGTGCGTATGATGAGATCAATGAATTTGAGCGCGATCTTGTGAGGTGGGGCGCTATTCTCATTAAATTCTGGGTTGATATTTCTCCCGAAACGCAATTGCAGCGTTTTGAGGCGCGTGAGCAAAATCCTGAAAAGCAGTGGAAGATTACGGCTGAAGATTGGCGCAATCGTGATAAATACCCTCAGTACTATGCCGCTATTGATGATATGTTTAGATTAACTTCAACTGATTTTGCACCTTGGATTGTGCTCGAATCAGATGATAAATATTATGCACGAATTAAAGCGCTTAAGATTATTAATGAGGCACTCGAAGAACGTCTGGAGAATGTATAAACACGAAACCATTTAGTAACAATCGTAAGGGGGAATTTGCTACTATAGATTTCCCATAAGGTATTTATGTGATGCGCCTTATTGGGGGCGCATCATTTGTTTTGATGGTAGGAAGGACTTCGTATGGCTGCTCGAAAAAACCGCGCAACGAGTGCACCTGCGCATGGTTCTACTTCTGATTTGGGTTCAACCAGTGCCAAAAAATCTGGCTTTATGACACGTTTGATCTTCGTAGTTGCGGCAATTGTTTTAATTCTCTGCTTGGTAGCGCTTGCTCTTTTTGGTCTTCAATACTGTGTTCAGCAAAAAGCCTATGATGATCTTGAAAGCTATGCTGATACTTCAACACTCAATCTGGCGGATTTGAAGGTTGATTGGGAAGGGCTTTCCGCTATTAATCCTGATATTTGTGCATGGATTTATGTTCCTGGTACAAAGATTAATTATCCTGTTGTACACGGAACAGACAATGAGATATACCTCCATAAATCGTTTGATGGTGGTCAAGGATTTTTCTCGAGTGCAGGAACTATTTTCCTTGATGCCAACAACAATCCCGATATGCTTGATCGCAACAATGCGCTCTATGGTCATCACATGAATGACGGATCTATGTTTGCGACATTTGCTGATTGGAGTGATTCAGCGACGTTTAATGAACATCGCAGTATCTATGTGTTGACACCACGAGGTAATTATCGCTGCACTACGTTTGCCTACATTAAAACAACAGGATCAGATGCCATTGTACAAACGCGTTTTCCAACGGAAAACGATTATCAAGCCTATATTCAAGATAAGCTCAATCGCTCCTTAGTCAAACAAGAAGGAACGGTATTGACACTCGAAAATATCAGGCAGTCATTTATGTTCTCAACGTGTGAATATACCAACAATGACGGACGTGCAATTATTTTTGCTGCTGTAGTTGAAACAACCATTCCTGATGATCCTTATATAAAAGCAACTAAGGTTGGATCAACGGATATAACCGCACAAGATCAATCGGCGCAGCTTGACGTTGCAGCCTAAAAGGAGGAAGAGTGGCTACTTCGCTTTATCCCGGGCAAAGACCTGATCGTATGGAAGAAGAATGTGCCGTATTTGGTGTATATGCTCCGGGAGATGATGTAGCGCGTCTTACCTGTTTTGGCTTGCAGGCTCTTCAGCATCGTGGACAAGAATCAGCAGGCATTGCTGTTGGTGATGGAGATACCGTTATGGTGTCAAAAGACTTAGGACTTGTGACGCAGGTCTTTAATGAATCGACGCTTGCACCTCTGCAAGGTGAAGTTGCGGTAGGTCATGTTCGCTATTCAACCAGCGGCGGGATAGAGTCATGGGAAGCAGCACAGCCCCATATTTGCGCCATAGACAAAACCTTAATTGCACTTGCTCATAATGGAACACTCGTCAATACGGCAACCCTTTATGCAATTTGCGCCGAGCATGGCGTACAACTAAGAGCAAGTACTGACTCTGAGATTGCAGCAAAGATTATTGGTGAAGTCACTAAAGTTTCCCATTCGTTGCGTGAAGGCATCAAGCAAGCTATGAATTTGATGCGAGGAGCATATGCGATGGTGCTTGCGAGTCCTGATGCGCTCTATGCCTTTAGAGATCCCAATGGTATTCGTCCGCTTGTGATAGGTAAGCTCCCTCATGAACGAGGCTGGGTTGTTTCTTCTGAAACGTGTGGGCTTGATATTGTAGGTGCTGAATTTGTACGCGAAGTAGCACCAGGTGAAGTGGTGCGCTTCAACGCGGATGGTATGGTTGCTGAACAAGGCATTCCTCCGCGGGCACGTGCAAGCTGTATTTTTGAATACGTTTATTTTGCGCGTCCTGATTCAGTGATGGATGGGCAAAGTGTTTATCAGGCACGTCGAGCTATGGGTCGCATTCTTGCTCAGGAGGCACCGGTTGAAGCTGATCTCGTTTTGGGTGTTCCCGATTCTGGTCTTCCTTCGGCAATGGGATATGCTGAAGAGTCAGGTATCCCTTATTCAGATGGTATTGTGAAAAATCGTTATGTGGGAAGAACGTTTATTGAACCCACTGATGAAATGCGACAAATGGGTATTCGCATTAAGCTTAATCCTCTTCCTTCAGTTATTTCTGGAAAACGTTTGGTTGTTATTGATGATTCGATTGTGCGTGGCAATACAAGTAAAAAACTGGTGACCATGCTTCGAGATGCGGGAGCAGCAGAAGTGCATGTGCGTATCGTGTCGCCCGAAACTAAGTGGCCTTGCTTTTATGGGATTGACACTGACACACAAGACCAATTGATATCTGCCAACATGACGTGCGATGAAGTTTGCGAATTTATCGGTGCAGATAGTCTTGCTTTCATTTCGATCGAAGGTTTGCACGAATCTATTAAAACTGAGCATTCTGGTTTTTGCGATGCATGTTTTTCAGGCAACTATCCAGTCTCAATTCCTCTGGCGCTCAAACAAAAGAGCTTCTTGCCTTAAATTGTCTTACCTCCGCGCAAGATGTGACTGTGTGATTGGCTGATAGCCTGTATCATAGACGGTACAGTAAAGGCATGTTTTATAGACATGTGCTCACGTAAAGATACTAGGAGAGTTCATGACTGATCGTATTAAAGTCGATGCAACTGCAACGGATGAGCAAACTAAATGGCCAAGCTGGACATCTCAAGGTCAAACTACCACGTATGCTGATGCAGGTGTTGATACTGCTGAGGGTGCTCGTGCAGTAGAAGCTATTAAAGATGCAGTTCATCGTACGTATCGTGATGAAGTTCGTGGCGATATCGGTGGATTTGGTGGTTTGTTTTCAATTAAAGTAGCCAAACAAATGGCAGATCCTATTTTGGTATCAGGAACTGATGGTGTTGGTACTAAAATTCAACTTGCTAAATTGGCAGGCAAGCATGATACGGTTGGCATTGATCTTGTTGCAATGTGTGTAAACGACATTTTAGCAACGGGAGCTGAGCCTCTCTTTTTCCTTGACTATATTGCAGTTGGCAAGCTTTCTAGTGAAGCGGTAGCAGAAATTGTTGGTGGCATTGCTGATGGGTGCGAAATGGCAGGAGCCGCTCTGATTGGTGGAGAAATGGCTGAGCATCCTGGTGTCATGGATCCTCATGAATATGATTTATCAGGTTTCTGTGTTGGTGTAGTTGATCGACCTGAAATGCTTGATCCTAATAAAGTTGAGTCAGGTGATATTCTTATTGGTCTTGCTTCATCGGGTCTTCACTCTAATGGATACTCGCTCGCGCGCAAGGTGTGTGTTGAGGGTAAGACCACCTACGAATTACGTCTTGAGCGTGAAGAACTTGACGGTTTAAGTGTGCTTGACGCTCTGTTGGAGCCAACGCGCATTTATGTTAAACCAGTACGGAGTGTTTTGCGCGCATTTCCTGGAGCAGTGCATGCTCTTGCTCATATTACGGGTGGCGGTATTTCTGAAAACTTGAATCGTGCGCTTAATGATCAAGTCGATGCTGAGGTGCACGTTGGCACCTGGGTCATGCCTTCAATTATTCCTTGGGTTTGTCGTGCGGCGCGTCTTGATGAAACAGAAGCGTTAAAAACGTTCAACATGGGTCTCGGTATGATTTTGGCAGTACGTCCTGATAAAGCTGAAGAAGTATGCGCATTTCTTCAAGCTGAAGGGGAAGAGGCGTTTGTGGTTGGTCGCGTTGTTCCTGGTTCAGGACAAGTGACCTACGTTGATCAAGAACTTTTGTTTGTCGTCAATGATGAGGAATAATACCGTGAACATCATGCAGCACAATCAAACCGAAGGTGGCAAACTAAAAATTGGTGTGCTTATCAGCGGAAGCGGCACTAATCTTCAAGCGATCATAGATGAGATTTTAGCAGGGCGTCTTGATATTGAAATCTCGCTTGTTATTTCTTCACGTCCTGATGCTTTTGGTCTTGAGCGCGCAGCACGCGTTGGTATTCCAACGCTTTCACTCAGTAAAGAGATATACAAAGATCCTTCTGTTGCTAATGAATTAATTGCCGCTGAATTGGTACGTTCGGGTGTTGACTATGTTGTGATGGCAGGTTATATGCGCATGCTCACTGAAGAAGTGCTCATGACTTTTCCTGGACGTATTCTCAATCTTCATCCCGCTCTTCTTCCTTCATTTAAGGGAGCTCATGCAATTGAAGATGCTTTCTCGTATGGAGTAAAGGTTACAGGAGTAACGGTGCATTTTGCCGATGCTACATATGACACGGGGGCAATTATTGCTCAAGAGCCTGTAGTGGTGTATGAAGACGACACGCTTGATACGCTTGAAGCACGTATTCACAAAACAGAACATGAGCTATACCCGCGTGTTTTGCAATGGCTTGTGGAGGATAGAGTAAAGCTTCTTGATGATCGTCGTGTTGAAATACTTCCTGCATTATAGAAGTCAAGCTTTTAGATAAAGGAGATTAGGTAATGGCAGATCCAACAATTAAACGTGTGTTGATGTCAGTAACGGATAAAACCGGTATTGTTGATTTCGCACGTGCTCTCGTCGAAGAATTCGGTGTAGAGATTATCTCTACTGGTGGTACTGCAAAGGTAATTGCTGAAGCAGGTATCCCTGTTACCCCTATTGATGATGTTACTAAGTTCCCTGAAATGATGGATGGCCGCGTTAAGACCTTGCATCCTATGGTTCATGGGGGACTTCTTGCTAAGCGTGATAATCCTAATCATATGGCACAGGCTAATGAGCATGGCATCGAAATGATCGACATGGTCGTTGTAAATCTCTATGCCTTTGAAAAGACGGTTGCTTCAGGAGCTGACTTTGAGACGTGCATTGAAAACATTGATATCGGTGGACCATCCATGCTTCGTTCGGCTGCTAAAAATTATGCTTCCGTTGCTGTTGTAACAAAACCTGAATCTTATGATGCAATTCTTGATGAGATGCGTGGTCATGATGGTGCAACGCTTCTTTCAACGCGCCTTATGTTAGCCTATCAAGTATTTAAGACTACGGCTGCTTATGATGGAGCGATTGCAGCATGGCTTGATCAAGCATTAAATGAGGGGGAGACTCAGTTTGCAGATACCTGTAGTCTTACGCTCACTAAAAAGCAAGATTTACGTTATGGTGAAAACCCTCATCAAAGTGCTGCGTTCTATCAGATTAATGGTTATCCCAACGCTGCTCATACGCTTGCCCATGCAAAACAGATGCAGGGTAAAGAATTATCGTACAACAATTATCTTGATCTTGATGCCGCATGGGCAGCAGTTCGTGAGTACGACAACCCCGCTTGCGTTATTGTTAAGCATTTGACTCCTTGTGGAGTATGTGAGGCAGATTCTGTTGTCGATGCATATGTTTGTGCCTATGAAGCAGATCCTGTATCTGCATATGGCGGAGTAATTGCCTTTAATCGCCCTATCACTGGTGAAGTTGTTGAACGCATTTTTAATAACAAGCAGTTTGTTGAGGCTATTATCGCGCCAGAGTTTTCTGAAGACGCTCTTGAAATGTATTCTTCCAAGCCCAATGCGCGACTTTTGCAAACAGGTGGAGTAAACCCCGCTGGGTGTGTTTGCGAATATCGCTCTGTTGAGGGTGGTCTTTTGTGCCAGGAGTCTGATGCGGTTGCTGAAGATCCTGAGACGTTTACCGTGGCAACTACCCGCAAGCCTACTGCTGAAGAGATGCGCGATTTGATTTTTGCTTGGAAAGCAGTTAAATCAGTCAAGTCAAATGCGATTTTGATCGCAAAAGATCTTTGCAATGTTGGTGAGGGTGGCGGACAGCCAAATCGTGTTAATTCTGCTCGTATTGCAGTGGAGCAAGCTGGAGATAAAGCAAAGGGTGCAGTCGCAGCATCGGATGCGTTCTTCCCCTTTGCTGACGGTTTAGAGGTTTTGGCAGATGCTGGTGTTACGGCAGTCATTCAACCTGGTGGATCAATTCGTGATGAGGAAGTAATTGAAGCAGCTAACGCTCATAACATTGCCATGGTGTTTACTGGACATCGTCATTTTCGTCATTAAGAATAATTTCGTTTATTGAGCAGAATAAACGAGTGAAGAACTAAATTATTATGAAGGGCGCTTCTATCGTGCGTGATAGGAGCGCCTTTTTAGTGTAGTATTGCTCTTTGGGGTCGATGAATATGCTGCCACTTGTATATAAAGCCTCTGTTCTTTTTGTTATGAGGGGTATGCTCACCACGGGGAGGGGATAAGTATGTTTGTATCAGAGATCATGAATGGATACGGTCCGTTACATGATGTAAAAGTTGTGGAGCTGGCAGAATGGGTTGCGGCACCTGCAGCAGTACGTTGTTTAGGTGAGTGGGGTGCTGAAGTCATTAAAGTTGAAAATCCTGCAGAAGACCCTCAACGCTCTCAATGTTACGGTTTTGGAGGGCAAAATACCGAAACATGTGATCCAACCTATGAAAATGTTAACGCCAATAAGGACTGGATTAGCCTCAATCTAAAGACTGAAGAAGGTATGGCTATTTTTATGGACTTGCTTTCTGATGCTGATGTGTTTGTTAATGGTTTACGTGATAAAGCACTTGTGAAAATGGGTCTTGATTATGAGACTCTGCATGAGAAATTCCCTCGATTGATTTGGGCACAGATGCGTGGTTATGGTCAATATGGTGCTATGCGCAATGAACCTGGTTATGATGCGGTTTGTTGGGGTTCGCGTGGTGGTGTGAATGCCACGTTTAGACAAGCAGGAGAATCTCCTGCAATTGCTCCACAGGGATTTGGTGATTTTAATGCTGCCGCCATTTTTGCTGGTGGCATCGTAGCTGCACTTTTTAACCGTGAACGTACGGGCGTAGGAGAAAAGGTCACTACTAATCTCTACCATGTTGCGCTGTGGGGTCATTCTCATGGGATTCAATCTCACCAGTTTGGTGCAACCTATCCGTGTGATCGCGCGGCTGTACGTAATCCGTTTAATAATACATATCAATCACGCGATGGGGTTTGGTTTCTTATATGTTTACCTGACTATAATCGCTATTACAATCCCATGATGAAAATGCTTGGCTTAGATGAAATGGTTGATGATCCGCGGATGTCTACTCTGGCAGCTATTCGTGAGAATAATCTGCAAGAGTTTGTTGTTTCGCAAATGGAGCAAGGGTATGCTCAAAAAGATTATGATGAATGGGATGAGATCATGATGAAGCAAGAAGTCCCTCATCAAAAACTATTTGATTATGCTGATATCTTGGCTGATGAAGAAGCGTATGATAATGATGCTTTGCGACGCTATGAATCAAAAGACTTTGGACCACGTGTATTTAATACCACACCTATTCGCTTTGATTCTTATGATGATCCACCTTTGATCTTAGGTAAACCTTGCGGCTATCATACTGAACGTTACTTGCTCAGTAAGGGATATACTCCTGAACAAATAGCGGCGCTTGAGGAAAAAGGCGCAGTTCGCTGCTGGCATGGTGAAGATCTTGATACTATTCCTGTTCTTATATCAAAACGTCAAGCTCAAGGAGATGCGCCTTGCAACTGGTAGCTATATTGCTGGACAAGTTGCCAAACTATACTTCTTAAAGAATGCGCAAGAATAATGCCTCCTCTTTGATTTATCAGAGGAGGCATTATTTAATCAGCATGATTTTTGATTTGTTTTTTGAGTTCTCTATACGAACGAATGTGTCCTGTTATGTTTGAGACATCAAACCAGAGGGCAAATAATAAACAGACAAAGGCAAACGTTGACACGGCTGCGTTTGCTCGTGGTGTAAAGATCATGACGCAAATAAGGAAAGGCAAAATGATAAAACCCGAGAGAAAACGCAGGCGTTTATAAATGCCCTGACCTATTGAGAGAACTACATAAAGGAAGACGCCCATCGCCAAATTGCCCATAAAAGCTGCTGCTGCAAAGAGAGCTGCTTTAAATACCAACATACCAAAGTCAAGCTTTAGAGCTCCCTTTGTTTCTTCAAGTTGTTCTTCAGGTGTTTGCTGTCTGACCGTAAAAAATGATTCAAAAGGGTGTCCCGCAAAAGGATTTTGGGTGGTATAAGGATTATTGCGTTGGGTGTTTTGGGAACGATTACCTGGATTTGTGCCAATATTGTCCCAACTTGTCCATACAAATGTTTCAAACGGAAATCCCGCAAAGGGGTTTTGTCCATTAAAGGGGTCTTGCGAAGTTCCTTGTCCCGCGGAAGAACGAGGACGAGTTTGTGAAAAGGGGTCATATGAATAGGGAGCGCCATAAGGTGTTCCTGTTGTTTTGTATTCAGGATCCCATTTTCTGCTTAATAAAACATCGCGCGCTTCATTAATGCGCTTGGTTTTTTCTTCTGCGGCGGCACGTTTAGTGGCATCCTGACCAAATTTGTCAGGATGGTTTTCGATAATAAGTCTGCGATGGGCTTTCTTGATGTCATCATCACTTGCTCCATCGGCTAAACCTAAAATATGTAATGCTTCAGATTTTTTCATAATCAAACTATAAGGCTTTTTTATTAGTACGCTTCAGGTGATATGCCAAAATCACACCAAACACATGCTCGTTTATTAGTGAACCATGCGTATGTGCTAAAGTGAAGAGCTAGAGAAAACATGAAGTATTCTGCATCCTTACATAATTTACATGCTTTGAGGTGTCTTGTATGAAAAAGGCACTCCTTGTTTTGTTGATCATTGTTTGTTTAGGGTTTTTGGTTGCCAATCAAGGCATCATTGTTGAATTTATCGATACGGTACAAGGTGGAGCACTTATCCCCCTTATTGTTGCAGTTATTTTGATGCTTGCACGCCATATTGTGCAGGCGCTTTCTTATCAGGCAGCTTTTGAAGCAGTTAATTTCAAAACGACGCTTTGGCATAACATTGTTTTGATTTTTAATTTGGTGTTTATTAACACCTTCTGCCTTTTTTCGGGAGCAACAGGTGTCGCTTTTATTATCGATGATGCTCACAGACAAGGGGCTGATATTGGTACGGCAACATCAGGTGCTGTCTTATCTCAGATTGGTTATTTTGCTGCCGTTTTTGTTATTTCCTGTATTGGCTTTGTTGCAATGTGGCTTTCTGGCATGTTGAACTGGATTTTTGTTACAGGTGGATTGTTGCTTGCTGGCACGCTTTTGGTATTAGCAAGTTTTTTTATGTTTGGTTATTTCAAACCAGGATGGTTGGAGAAAATTTTTGGTGTTGTTGATCGCATCGCCCGTAAATTTTTAAAGAATTTCAAGCGCGAATTACCACAAGGTTGGGGCCATAGTATTGCCCACTCTTTTATTCGATCAGCTCATATTTTGGCGCAAAACCCTAAGGGCGCTGCGATTACTGTTTTATATGCAGCTGCAAGCGCTATTCTTAACATGTTCTGCTTGGTTGCTATTGGTTACGCATTTGGATTTCAGGGTCTTGGTGCTCTTGTGGCTGCCTTTTCTCTTGCAGCAATCTCAGTTATTTTGTCTCCCACGCCACAAGGTGTTGGTGTAGTTGAAGCGGCAATAGCTGCTGTTCTCACCGGCGCTGGTTGTTCGCTATCGGTTGCTACCGCTATTGCATTAGTGTATCGCGGCATCATGTTCTGGATTCCCTTCTGTATCGGAGCGGTGTTGCTGAGCCAGGCAGGGTTTTTCAAGAGCAAAAAAGACGAAAGCAAACTTGCCAAGTATCGCGATGCAGGGTGGATTGGAGGCACACTCGTCATTGTGTGCGCTCTTGTGAACTTAGTGATGGCATTTGTGCCCAAAGTGTTCGCCTCGTACAGTGACCTCACGCAATGGGTAAACATAGGCAACGTGTTTGCCGGCCCAGCGCTTATTGGCACAAGTATTATTTTGCTCATCTTGGGCGTGGGATTAATTTTTAGATATCGTGCGGCATGGGCTTTAGCCATGACAATGCTCTCATTGATTGCCGGGTTTGAATTTATCTATTCCAATACTATGTTTGTTGCTATCACCATGGCTGTTATTCTTTGCTGGCTTTTTTGGAAGCGGGATGCTTTTGATGAGCGCCTTTCATGGCCACCGCAAAAGCCATGGTAGATAGCAAGATCATCGCAATACTTCCTCACAACAGGAATAACCACATCGCCTAAGTAATTGATAGCCTATGCGGGCGTTTTGCTTTATGTGTCAGTGCTATAATATCCAAGTTTCACAAGTACAAACTAATCGTAAAGGAGATACTATGGCACGTCCCATGACCATGGCAGAAAAGATTCTTGCTGCCCATGCTGGTCTTGATGAAGTAGTTCCAGGTCAATTAATCGAGTGTAATTTAGATCTTGTGCTATCTAATGACGTTACTGCTCCTATTGCAATTAAAGAATTCAACAAAATTGGCGTTGATAAGGTCTTTGATCCGACCAAAATTGCTCTTGTTCCTGATCATTATGTACCCAATAAGGATATTAAGAGTGCTGAGCAAGCAAAAATTGTTCGTGATTTTGCCCACGAGCAAGGCATTACTCATTACTACGAAGTAGGTTGTATGGGTGTTGAGCATGCTTTGCTTCCTGAGCAAGGTGTAGTTGGTGCAGGTGACTTGATCATTGGAGCTGATAGCCATACTTGTACCTATGGTGCGCTTGGTGCCTTTGCGACGGGTGTTGGTTCGACTGATGCCGGCGTTGGTTACGCAACGGGTAAAGCGTGGTTTAAAGTTCCTGAGTCAATTTTGTTTAACATTGAAGGTGAGCTTGCTCCTGGTGTTACGGGTAAAGATATCATCTTGCACATTATCGGCTTGATTGGTGTTGATGGTGCACTCTATCAGGCAATGGAGTTCCGTGGCTCTGCTATTTCTAACCTTTCTATGGAAGGTCGTCTTGCTATTTCTAATATGGCAATTGAGGCAGGCGGAAAAGCAGGCTTGATTGAGGTTGATGATATTACGCGTGAATATATGGATGGTCGTGTTGAGCGTCCCTATACTGAGTATCATTCAGATCCTGATGCAGAGTACGCACGCGTTATCAATATTGATGCAGCGGATATTGTTCCAACGGTTGCTTTCCCACACTTGCCTTCAAATACGCGTCCTGCCGCGGAAGCGCACGATATCGCTATTGACCAAGCAGTTATTGGTTCTTGCACCAATGGTCGTATTGAGGATATGCGTCAAGCTGCAGAGATTTTGCGTGGTCGCAAGGTTCATCCAAATGTACGTTGCATTATTATTCCGGCAACTCAATTGGTATATCGCCAATGCATTGAAGAAGGTTTGATGGATGTATTCTTGGATGCAAATTGTGCGGTATCCACTCCAACATGCGGCCCTTGTTTAGGCGGTTACATGGGAATTCTTGCAGCAGGAGAGCGCGCTATTGCAACTACTAACCGTAACTTTGTTGGCCGCATGGGTGACCCAACCTCGGAAGTATATTTATCATCACCTGCCGTTGCTGCTGCTAGTGCGGTATTAGGTCATATTGGTGTCCCTGAAGATTTGGATGAGGAGTAAACGTTATGCAGTTTGAAGGTAATGCCCATCGCTATGGACGCGATATTGATACTGATGTTATTATTCCTGCTCGCTATCTCAATACCTCAGATCCTCAGGAATTAGCACAGCACTGCCTTGAAGATCTGGACGCAGAATTTGTTGCTAAGGTAGAGCCAGGTGACATTATTGTTGCTGAGGAGAATTTTGGTTGTGGATCTTCTCGTGAGCATGCTCCCATCGCTATTAAAGCAGCGGGTGTGCCGGTTGTTATCGCAAAAAGCTTTGCGCGCATTTTTTATCGCAATTCTATCAATACCGGTCTTGCTATTATGGAATGCCCCGAAGCAGTAGATGCGATTAAAGCAGGCGATAGGGTTTCAGTGGATACTGATACCGGTATTATCACTGATCTCACCACGGGGGAGAGCTTTACTGCGCAACCTTTCCCACCCTTTATTGCTGACATTATTGAGCAAGGTGGCTTGATTAATCGTACACGCTCGGTTTTGGGTAAAAACTAGCGCACGTCCAATCCTTACTTATGAAGCTAGATAACAAGGAGTATTAGCAATTATGGCAGATGCTAAAAAAATATGCGTTTTACCAGGAGATGGTATTGGTCCTGAGATTATGGCGGAGGGCTTAAAGGTTCTTGATGCTATTGGTGAAAAGTACGGGACCACCTTTGAATACACTACGTGCTTGATTGGCGGATGTGCTATTGACGAAACAGGAAGCGCTCTTCCACAAGAGACCTTGGATGTCGCGCATGAAAGTGATGCAGTTTTGCTTGCTGCAGTTGGCGGCCCTAAGTGGGATACCACCGATCCATCTAAGCCTCGTCCAGAACAGGGGCTCTTAGGCATTCGTAAAGAGCTTGGACTTTATGCTAACTTGCGTCCGGTTAAGATCTTTGATGCGCTTGCTGATGCATCAACATTAAAGCCTGAGGTGATTGATGGCGTAGATTGCGTTATCGTTCGCGAGCTTACTGGTGGTTTATATTTTGGTAAGCGTGAGCGTTTCTTTGATGTCGATGGGGCTGGTATTGCTGGCGCATCTGGTCAGCGTGCATATGATACGCTTGAGTATTCCGAGTATGAAGTTGAGCGTATTGTGCGTCATGCCTTTGAAACTGCTCAAAAGCGCAGAAAAAAGGTTCACTCAATTGATAAAGCAAACGTGCTTGAAACATCACGCATGTGGCGTGAAATAACCCATCGCATTGCTGAAGAGTATCCTGAGGTAGAGCTTGTTGATATGCTCGTTGATAATGCTGCTATGCAGCTGGTTAATGCACCAACCCAATTTGATGTAGTTGTAACGGAAAATATGTTTGGTGATATTTTAAGTGATGAAGCTTCAATGTTGACGGGGTCACTTGGTATGCTTGCAAGTGCCTCTTTAGGTGATGGCACTGCCCTGTATGAGCCTTCTCATGGCTCAGCTCCTGATATTGCAGGAAAAGGTATTGCAAATCCTTTGGCACAAATTTTGTCGGTAGAGTTGATGCTTCGTTATAGTTTTGACATGCAGCAAGCAGGCGATGATATTGCCCGCGCTATCAATGACGTTCTTAATGAAGGATGGCGTACCGGAGATATTGCTGATGAGACAACTGATAAAGCAAAAATTGTTTCAACTACGCAAATGGGTGATTTAATCGTAGAAAAGATTACTGCATAGGCGTTTTAATCTGGTTAGGAAGTTTATTTAATTATGGCAATACAAGCTCCTGAAGGAACGCGAGACCTCCTTCCTCAAGAGGCATTGTACTGGCAAGCATTTCAATCCAAAGCGGCCGACATTTTCGGCCGTTATGGTTATTTGCCTATTGACACCCCCTTGTTTGAGCAGACTGATTTGTTTGTTCGTGGCATTGGTGAAGCTACTGATGTGGTTTCCAAAGAAATGTTTACCGCAATTAGTGGCGAAAACCTTAAAACACTTTTGGGTGGCGGCCACATTAAGAATAAATCTCGCTTGTCATTGCGTCCTGAGGGCACCGCAAGCGTGGTGCGTGCTGTGGTACAGCACTCGCTTGTTTCACCGGGCGGAACACCTGCAAAGTTGATGTATGCAGGACCTATGTTTAGAGCAGAACGTCCCCAAAAAGGTCGTCAACGTCAGTTCAATCAAGTTGGCATTGAATGCTTGGGTTCAGAGTCTCCGACAATTGATGCTGAAGCAATTATTATGTTGATGCATTTTTATGAGGCACTGGGACTGGATAAAAAAGATTTGCGTCTTTTAATCAATTCGATGGGGTGCGAACACTGTCGTCCTGCGTATCGTGAGTTGGTGCGTACGTATCTTTTGGATCACGCTGAAGAGCTTTGCGAAGAATGTAATACGCGTGCAGAAACCAATCCGTTACGCGCTTTTGATTGCAAAAAAGAATCTTGCAGGGCAGTTATGGAGCATGCGCCACGCATCACTGATCATCTTTGCCCTGACTGCCAAAACCATTATGCTGCGGTTAAAGAACTTCTTGATCTTGCTAATATTTCCTACCTTGAAGACTATACGCTTGTACGTGGTCTTGACTACTATACGCGCACGGTTTTTGAGGTGCAGGTCACTGAAGGCATGGGTAGCCAAAATGCTATTGGTGGCGGTGGCCGCTATGATAAGCTCATGCAAGAGATTGGGGGTCCTGCAACACCAGGTTTTGGTTTTGCTCTTGGTTATGAGCGCTGTCTTTTAGCTTTAGAAGCGCAAGGGTTTGCTATTCCTGAGATTTCTGCTGCTGATTTTTATATTGCTTGTGTCGATGAGTCAGTGCGTCCGCGTGCTTTTGAAACCATGCTTGCTCTGCGTGAGGCAGGATACGCCGGAGATATGGATCACCAAGCCCGATCGCTAAAAGCTCAATTTAAACAAGCTGGCAAGCAGAAGGTAAAATACGTTTTGGTATTTGGCCCAGACGAACTTGCTCAAGATATGGTGACGGTACGCAATATGGACTCACATACTGAGTTCGTCCTGTCACTGTCGGCGCTTCTTGCCCGAGCGAAAGAACAAGCACGCACGTTGTCTGAGACCAGGGATTCACAACCAGTAGTTTCATTTGAAGGGTTTGTGGATCAAATAGATTAATGATACGTTCCTGCGCAAAATAGTTGCGTGAGGCTCGTCATAAACAGATACAATCTTTTTCAGTCGATTATTAGAAAGAGAGATTTGATAAGCCATGACAGACTATATCAACGAGTATTGTATGCACACCCGCACCTGTGGTGATTTGCGCAAATCAGATGTTGGTGAAGAAGTAATTCTTACGGGTTGGGTTTGGCACAATCGTGATCATGGTGGATTGATTTTTGTTGATCTACGTGATCGTGAAGGATATACCCAAGTTGTTGTTGATCCAGATTGTGTAAGCAAAGAAGACTTTGAGAAGGCTGAGCATTTGGGTCGTGAATATGTTATTCGTGTTCGTGGGTTAGTTCGTGCTCGCATGGCTGATGCCGTTAATCCTGATATGGCAACGGGTGAGATTGAGGTTCTTGCTTACGAGCTAACGGTGCTTAATACATCCGTAACACCACCTTTCTCTATTGAGGATGGTATTGAAACTGATGAGACGACGCGTATGAAATGGCGCTATCTCGATTTGCGTCGTCCTGAAATGTATAAATCGATCAAGCTTCGCCACGACGTTGCGCAAGCTATGCGTCAAGCACTCAACAAGCGTGGCTTTATCGAGGTTGAGACACCTATTTTGGCTAACTCCACTCCTGAGGGTGCCCGTGACTATATTGTTCCTTCTCGTCCTAACCCTGGCAAATTCTATGCGCTTCCTCAAAGTCCTCAGCAGTTTAAGCAGATGCTGATGGTTGGCGGTATTGAGCGCTACTATCAAATCGCACGCTGCTTCCGTGATGAAGATCTGCGTGCTGATCGCCAGCCTGAATTTACTCAGGTTGATATCGAGATGAGTTTTGTCGAGGGCGATGATGTTACTGACATGATGGAAGGCGTTATGAAAGAAACGCTTGAAGCAGTTGGTATTGAACATGAATTCCCGCTTCAGCATATGCAATATAAAGAAGCCATGGATCGTTTTGGTTGTGACAGACCAGATACCCGTTTTGGCATGGAGCTCGTTGATCTTACTGACATCGTAAAAGACTCCGGTTTTAAGGTCTTTTCAAGCGTTGCGCAATCTGGTGGAGTAGTTAAAGCTATCAATGCTAAAGGTGCGGGCGATTGGTCTCGTGGTGAAATTGAAAAGCTTGCTGATATTGCAGCTGACAATGGCGCAAAGGGCATGGCCTGGATTGCTTTTACCACTGATGGTAAAGAAAAGAGCCCTATTATCAAGTTCTTTACGGATGAAGAATTTGATGCGTTAAAGAAAGCAATGGATGTCGAGCCAGGAGACCTTATTTTGTTTGCTGCGGACACCTATGACACGGCAAGTGCAGTGCTTTCTGCTCTTCGTCTCCATATGGCAGATGCGCTGAGTATTCCTCGTGAAGGTCATTCGTTGCTTTGGGTTGTTAACTTCCCTATGTTTAGATATGACGAGGATGAGAAGAAGTATGCTGCTGAGCATCACCCCTTCACGCATGTGCTCGATGAGGATATGGATAAGATTGAATCTAATCCTCTAGAGTGCGGTTCTTATTCGTATGACCTTGTTATGGACGGATTCGAAGTCGGTGGCGGCACCATTCGTATTCACAACGCTGATGAGCAACGTCGCGTCTTACGTGTTTGCGGCTTGACTGATGAAGAGATTGATGAGAAGTTTGGACACTTGATTCATGCTCTCGAATTAGGCGCTCCTCCTCATGGCGGTATTGCGCTTGGCCTTGATCGATTGGTTATGTTGATTGCAGGCAAGAATTCAATTCGTGATGTTATTGCATTCCCTAAGACCTCATCGGCATCTGATCCTATGACGGGAGCTCCTTCTCAAGTTACGGGTCGTCAACTCAAAGAGGTAAATTTACGTATCCTTTAATTTTTTTCTCATAGTCCGAATTTTCCCTCAACCATTTTGATGGCGATGGGGCAGTAAGGCGCTCTCTTGAACGTATCGTGATCGCAAGGCGGATACGGTTAAGAGGGCGTTTTTTTGTGTGGTTATTACTTGACGATGGTTCATTTACGATTTAATATATGAACAAATGAACATATGTAAGTATATGAGAAAGTTGAAGCATACATGGAAGAGAACGAAAAGAGTACGCACTCCATTGAAGGATGTGAGCCTTATCATGAGGGGATGGAGCATCTGAACTCTGATATGCAGATTGATGTTCAAGGCCTTGTATCCGATGGCTTGCCGGATGAAGAGCTTCTCTATGATCTTGCTGATCTTTTTAAAGTTTTTAGCGATACAACACGTATCAAAATTCTTTTTGCCTTAATTGAGGGAGATAAGAATGTCTCTGATATCGCTGAAGTGATAAATGCAACGCAAAGTGCAGTTTCTCATCAGCTGCGCATTTTAAAACAGGCGCGTCTTGTTCGTTTTACGCGACAAGGTAAAAACATTCACTACTCCTTAGCCGATGATCATGTATTAACCGTACTCGCACAAGGCATGTCGCATATTTGTGAATAATGTGCTTGCTTCATTGTGCCTTCTTTAAAGAATGCGCCGCAAAGAAAGGAATGAGGGTAATGAAAAAATCATTCAAACTTGAAAATCTGGGTTGTGCAAACTGTGCGGCTCGTATGGAAGAAGATATTAAGAAATTACCGGGCGTTACTAACGCGCGCATTGCATTTATGACGTGTAAACTAACGCTTGAAACAGAAGGATCAGATATTGCTGATCTCATTGATCCCATTCAAAAAATTATCTCATCGTATGAAGATGATTGCCGTATCGTTGTTAAATAGGATTTTTTATGTCTAAACGTGCAAAAGAGATACTACGCATCAGCATTGGTGCTGGTTTATTTGTGATTGCATGCATTTTGGGAGCACAATTCACTGCAGTGCTTTATGGATCATATTTGCCTGAACCTGCAGCTGCTTACCCTATTCTTGCGCTGTTGGTCTTTGGTATTCCTTATCTTGTTTTGGGTTATCCTGTCTTGCGTAAAGCTTGCCGTAATATCGCCCAAGGTCATGTCTTTGATGAGAACTTCTTAATGGGTGTTGCCACGATTGGTGCTCTTTGTTTGGGTGAGTTTCCTGAAGCAATAGCTGTCATGCTGTTTTGTCAAATTGGCGAACTTTTCGAAGATTATGCGGTCGACAAATCGCGTGATTCTATTGCAGAGATGATGGATATTTGTCCCGATACCGTTACTGTGGAGCGCGACAATACGCAGGTGGTTGTTGATCCTGAAGAGGTTGAAGTAGGGAGCATTATTGTTATTAAACCAGGCGAGCGTGTGGCGCTCGATGGTGTGGTCGTTGAAGGTGAGTCAGAGCTTGATACAGCAGCGTTAACCGGCGAGAGTCTTCCCAGACAAATTGTTCCCGGTGCTGAAATTCATTCAGGTTCAATTAATCTATCACATGTGCTGCGTGTAAGAACCACTAAGGTGTTTGAAGATTCAACAGTCTCACGCATTATGGAACTTGTTGAAAACGCAGCGGATGAAAAAGCCCCTATGGAAAACTTTATTACGCGCTTTGCTCGTTACTATACTCCTATCGTATGTGGATTAGCGCTTGCTATTGCGGTGATTCCTCCGTTCTTTACGGGATTTGATTGGGCAAATTGGATCGAGCGCGGCCTGATTTTCCTTGTTGTGTCATGCCCTTGTGCGCTCGTAATCTCAATTCCTCTTGGCTTTTTTGGCGGAATTGGGGGAGCTTCACGACATGGCATTATGATCAAAGGGTCCAATTATCTTGAAGCGCTCTACCATGTGAGAACTGTGCTCTTTGATAAGACCGGAACTCTTACACAAGGACAATTCCAAGTAAGTGAAGTTCGTTTATCGCCAGAGGTATCATCTACGATTCTTGCTGAAGCAAGTCCTGAGCAGTTGCTTGAATATGTGGCGCTTGCAGAAAGCTATACAACACATCCCATTGGCATATCAGTTAAAGAGGCGTATGAATCTGCCGGCAATGCCCTTATGCTTGATCGCATTGAAACCACACAAGAGATAGCGGGACAAGGTATTGCTTGTGCTGTCGATGGGCATAACGTTCTCGTTGGTAATGCTCGATTGATGGAATCCTATGACGTTGAAACTGCACTCACGCATACATCGGTTACGGAAGCATATCTTGCAAAAGCTTTGCCTGATCTAGGAGATACGACGGTGCTCTATACGGCAGTCGATGGGGTCTTTTGGGGCACTATTGTGGTAGAGGATGCGCTTAAGCCAACTTCTGCTCGCACTATTACTGAACTTAAAGAGCTTGGTATTACTCAGACGGTTATGCTGACTGGAGATCGCAAGGGAGTGGCCGCTAAAATTGCTGCAAAGCTCGGTTTGGATGTCTATCATGCAGATCTTTTGCCTCAGGACAAGATGGCATACTTAGTTTCTGCCATAGATTCGAGCTCTAAAGGTGAAAAGGTTGCTTTTGTGGGCGATGGGATTAATGACGCCCCTGCGTTGATCCGCTCGGATGTTGGTATAGCAATGGGCGCTTTAGGCTCCGATGCCGCTATTGAGGCTGCGGATGTTGTTCTAATGGATGATGATCCTGAGCGTTTGGTAACAGCTCTAAAGGTCTCGCGGAAAACAATGCGCATTGTTTACGCCAATATTGTTTTTGCTCTCGCGGTAAAATTCATCGTGCTAATTCTTGCAGCCCTAGGTCTTGCAACTATGTGGCTCGCTATTTTTGCTGATGTGGGAGTATCGGTCATTGCTATCATTAACGCTATGCGTACGTTGCGTGTTAATCCTTAAGACAGTTCTAAATTGACTTGCATTTGGTGCTACTTGTATTAGGCTAGTACTAATGATTTGAGGGGATTCTATTGTAGGGGATAGTACGAATGGCCAATCTAGCGGCAATTCGCAAACGCATTGCTTCAGTTACATCTACGCGCCAAATCACTTCTACTATGGAGATGGTGGCACGTACAAAAATCCACCGTGCGCAAGGTCGTGTTGAGCGAGCAGAGCCTTATGCAAAGGCAATGCGTGCTCTTTTAAGTAATCTTGCGGATAAGTATGCGGAGCCAGTTCCGCTGGCAACGCCTCATGATGAAATACGACGTTCTCTTGTCATCCTGATCGGTTCAGATCGTGGTTTAGCAGGCCATTTTAACCACGATATTATCAGGCGTGGCGAGTCATTGATTACTTCATTGCGTGCGGAGGGTAAAGAAGTTGATCTCATACTGTGCGGAAAGGTTTTAATTAATTACTTCACCTATCGCAAAGAACAGCCCGTACTTGCGTTTAGGGATCTTTCTGAAAAGCCTCATGTTGATGAGTCAAACACTATTGCTGAATATCTCGTAAACCAATATCTTGATAATAAAATCGATGAGGTATTTGCGCTTTACAATCATCATCGCAAACAGTCAATCGAACAGATTCCCGTGCAATGGCGTTTAATGCCTATTGATATGACAATTTTTGAAAATCAACGCGTGCAAATTGGTCGTCAAGGCATTTCAGAGCGCGACCCACGGTTGAAAAACTTGGAAGGTCCTATCAATTACGAGCCAAGTCGTGAGTTTGTTTTAGAGCGCTTACTTCCCGAATATCTTTCGGGATATTTATACTATATGCTCATTAATTCGGCAGCAGGTGAGCAGGTTTCTCGTCAAGCAGCCATGAAAAATGCAACAGATAATGCTGATGATATTTTGCACGACTTGCATCTTCTTTATAATCATGTGCGCCAGGATGCCATTACAACTGAGATTAACGAAATTGTTGGTGGAGCAGAAGGTTTGTCAGATATTGATGGACGTCGTTCACGGAAAACTAGTTAATAAACGTAGTTAGCTAGCAAATGTAGCTAGTTTGAGCTTTCTACTTAGACTCAAGTATTGGAATGGGTGACTCATCGGCCTCTTCAATACGATCTTCATAAACATAGTATTTGGTTTGGCGTGCAACCATTCCTGAGAGCAATAACACCATAATGATATTAGGTATGGCCATAAGGGCATTACCAATATCTGAAATAGTCCAGACAACATCACCAATACCAATAGCTCCTAAAAAAGCAGCAGCAACATAGACTGCTTGATATGGTTTAACGGCGCGCTTACCAAAGAGATAGGTAATGCAACGGTTGCCGTAATACGACCAACCAAGAATGGTTGAATAGGAAAAAGCCACCATGCCAATTACAAGCAAGGGAGTACCAAGATAGGGGATTTCTGAGAAAGCAAGACTTGCTAGTTGGGCACCAGAAAAGATAGTGGGATTTGCAAGAATTGTTTCTTGGATTTCTGGATAAGCAAGCATCGTTGATACCATAACAATGCCTGTAAGCGCGCAGATTACAACGGTTGACCAAAACGTTCCGGTCATGGCAACAAGTGATTGTTCAGCAGGGTTTTTGGTGCGTGCCGCTGACGCAATAATAGGGGCAGAGCCAAGGCCTGATTCGTTTGAAAAAAGGCCGCGAGCACAACCAAACTGTAAGGCGGTCATAATACCTGAACCAACAGCGCCACCAAAGGCTGCATGAGGAGTAAAAGCGCACTCGAAAATAAGCGCAATGGCTTCCCCCAAAAACGGTGCATTCATACAAAGGATAACCACGCATCCAAGAGCGTATCCGATCGCCATAAGAGGAACAAGCATCTCGCATACTTTGGTGATGAATTTAACACCACCAAAAATGACGGCGGCAACAGCAACAACAATGATGATGCCAATAATCCAACTAGGAACATTAACACCTGAAGACGTAAGGATGCCTGTCATAGCCGATGATTGAACGGCGCTGCCGGTGCCAATAGCGGCGATTGCGGCAAACAACGCAAAGGATCCAGCACCGAGTTTTGCATACCACGGTACTTTTCCGTTTCTAATAAAGCCACGACGCCATGCATACATCGCACCGCCAAGCATTTCATTGTTGTGGTCTTTAACGCGATATTTGATTGCAGCAAATACCTCGGTATATTTAGTAGCCATACCAAAAATACCGGTGAGCCACATCCAGAAAATAGCACCTGGACCACCGGCAAGAATTGCTGTTGCTACACCTACAATAGAGCCGGTGCCAATGGTTGCAGCAAGGGCAGTAGCAAGGGCGCCAAAAGGCGACACATCGCCTTGTGCTTGTGCATCACGTTTAAGAGAAAGCTTGATGGCAAGCGGAAGTTTCCGCTGGATAAAGCCAGTGCGAACAGTTAGGTATAAATGAGAGCCCAGCAACAGGATTATCATTGCTGGGCCCCATACAAAGGCATCTATTTGTTCTAGGATCTCGAACAAAAGTATAAGAACCGATCTAATTGTCTAAAAAGTCGTACTTAGTCAACAAGACTTGCAACATAATCAACCAAGTCACCAACGGTGTCTAAGCCCTCGGGATCACCGAAGTCGATGTCACACTCTTCCTCGAGTTCAGAAATAAGTTCTACCATATCAAGAGAGTCAATCTCTAATGATTCAAACGTTGACTCTGGAGTTACATCAGCAGGATCAATGTCAAGATTGTCGCTCAAAATGCGTTTTACAGATTCTAATACGTCCATAGTTTTCCTTCCAAAATTTTTATGCTCTCAACTATAGCAAGATTATTATAAAACCAACCTCATAAGTGTATCGGTTCATAAGTGTTTCATACAATTTAAGCCGAGCGATGGTAGGTTATCGGTTAGTTTGCGGGAAACATCATGCAACGTTCTTTAAGAGGTGTGGTGGGGGATTCCAGAACTTCGAGTGTAGTGAAGCCATAATGCTGATACATTGCTTCAAGTTCATCAGAATAGGTCTCAAGAAAGACAGGCAGTCCTTGCTCTTGTGCATATGCTAATACCGGCTTGAAAAGCTTATTCATGGTGCCGGTATGCTGAAATTCCTTCTTGACGCCAATATTGACAATATGAATATAGTCTTTGTCACCTACAACATCTGGATACCATTCAAAATCAGAAACGGGCCACATGATGGTTTGTTGCAAGAAAACAAGACCTGCTTGTTTTTCTCCAAGACAAGGATCTTCTTTTACTGCATCCATAGAAAGCTGCTCATAATACGTGCTAGGCTTATCTTGCTCAGAACGTTGATAACCGATAAAACAACCATTTGTGTCAGGCGTACAATATACACGCTTTACGGGAGCGCCAGAGGTAATAAAAGAACGCATGATTGTTTGAGAAATCTGTTCTACCTGATCTCCTTTAGCGCGAATACCCTCAAGAAAAGCCTGGGTATAGGGTTCAGTTTCATATACTTTTCCCATCCAAACGATCAAATCTTGTATGAGATCTGTCTGATCAGGTGAGACCGTGATGAGTTCATTGATGTTCATTGCAACTCCCTTGTAGTTATAGCGTTTGTTGTTGCATTTTTATGCTTTCAAAAATCTTTGGTGATTATTGTAGCAGTGTGGTGGTTGCTATGCGCCTTAGTATGCGTAAAAGAGCCCTAGTAAAAGAACCATGCGACTATCAGGCAATCGCATGGTTCTTTCTTTAAGTATCGGGCTTGAGAAGGTATTTGCCAAAAGTATGTGCTAAAGATATTTGCTCAATCAGCTTATTAGCTTTGCCTCTTCAATCGTTTCTT